>Ga0315532_1000662_pt1 | contig 27295 bp, 17 predicted proteins | sample SalMarWE160370MG_FD_203082 | JGI IMG/M metagenome (GOLD analysis project Ga0315532, IMG submission 203082) | Salt marsh sediment microbial communities from the Plum Island Ecosystem LTER, Massachusetts, United States - Salt Marsh Sediment WE1603-70 ...
CGTACGCCGAGGCCATGCTAAAGGCAGCGGTGGCGGGCGGCTATAACAAAATGGCTAACTGGATCGCAAATCTTGTCTTTCAGACTAACAATGCAATCCAAAAACCATCTTTCCAAACTTATATCCTATTGAAAGACTCATACAAGGCCCTGGGCGAATTCGACAAAGCGCTTGCCGCCTGCCAGCACGCGTGCAGGCTTAAACCCCAGGATAAAGATTTGGCGGATGAGTTTAAAAACCTCTCGGCAGAAATGACTATGGCCTCGGGCAAATACGACCAGGAAGGCGATTTCAGGCAATCCATCAAAGACCGCGAGGGCCAGGAAATACTTCACGCCACCCAGGGTGTCATCAAGAGCCAAGACTACCGCATGCTGGCCGTCAAACATGCCCGAGATGAGCTGGCGCAAAATCCGAATCTTTCGAGAAACATATTCAATTTAGCCCAGGTCTTGTCAGATTTGCAAACGGACAATGGCGATAACGAGGCGATAGAGCTGCTGGAAAACGCCTATAAGGCAAAAAGCGATTTCAGTTTTAAACAGCGGGCAGGCCTATTAAGGATTAGGCATCTCAAACGCAAATTAAGAGAAGCAAAAGCTGCACTGCAGGCCAATCCGGATAGTGAAGAAGCAAAATCCAGCGTTGAAGCATTATCAGCTCAGCTAAACAGCACCGAGCTGGAACACCGTCGGCTCTGCGTGCAGAATTATCCTACCGACCTGCAGGTCAAATATGAGTATGCTGATTGTCTGTTCCACAATAAACGCTACGATGAGGCAATACCGCTATTCCAGGAGGCACAAAAAGACCCAAGACGAAAAATTGCAGCGATGAACAAAATAGGCATGTGCTTTTTTCTGAAGGGATGGTTTGCCGATGCAAGCGATGTTTTCAAACGAGCGATAGATTCCTATGAGATAAAAGAAGACCATATAGCCAAAGAGTTACGGTACAATCTGGCCCGTACTTATGAAGAGCAGGGTGACAAAGATAAAGCACTGGAAATTTATCGTAAAATCGCTCAAATTGATTTTGCTTACCAGGACGTCAGCCAGCGAGTAGATAAATTAAGGAAACAAAAGAATGAACCAACCTCTCAGTGAGCATTAAAAATTGGTGAGTGGTGAGTGGTGAGTGGTTAATTAAACAATTAACCATTTAACCAATTAACAATTTAACCATTTAATAGTTTTTTTTAGGAGACCATAGTGGCACATTCGTTATCAGCTAAGAAAAGAATAAGGCAAAACGCAAAAAGAAGAGTGACTAACCGAGCGCGCAAAAGTCAGGCCAAGACACAAATCAAGCACTTCGAGGCGGCGCTGGCCGGCGGCGATGCGGAAGCAGCACGCCAGCAGTATAGACTTTTAGTCAAGAAGCTGGATAAAACCGCTGCTACAAGCACCATGCACAAAAAAACCGCTGCACGAAAGAAATCACGCCTGGCCAAAAAACTTAATAATCTCAAGGCAAAAAAGGGTTAACGCTCTGATTGCTCAGCAATGTAATACCCAGATAGAATGCGAGTGTGAATGGGACCAAAACATTGTTTAATATCTTATACGGAACTATATATAAATAGTTAGCTCGAAAGGGAATCTTATGGAAGAAATGAGCCTAAAGGAGTCCCTGCTTTTCGGAAGCTATTTTAATGAGATTCAAATTGGTTCGCTCAAAGTTCAACCTAAGCTAATCCCCGCAAAAGCTCACGCCGGAGAGATCAGCAAAATAGTGAAGGAGCTTATCGCTGATGGCTTGCTCGAACCGCAGGATGTAGGTGAGAGTGCTGCCCCCACGTTAGATATCACGACCGGCCGGAAAACAGTCTCGTGTCCATGGCGAATTACACCCAAAGGCAAAGCGAGCCTTGAACAACAAGCAGGTCTACTGTCACGTCTTGGAGCGTTCAAAATCATAATTGCCACAGGTGGAAGCACAGTTCACGAAGCAGGACCTATCACGCAGAATATTAACGTATCTTCCTTTGAACAAACTGTTTTACAGGAAATCGATAAGTCTGAGGCATCTGAAGAACAAAAAACTGAGGCAAAGTCAAAGCTGCGGGAGTTTCTGAAACATCCTCTCCTGAATACCTGTATCGGAGCCGCACTCAGTGCTCTATTGGGTTAATGCGAGCGGATCAGCAACTTGTCAAGTTTGAACCTTCAAGCCTCTTTTCCCACAACTGGGGCGTTATAAATAGCCAATGACTTTGAGTGTTTGACAAACAAATTTATTGTTTCTTGAATCCAAATCTTGCCATAGATATAATCCTTCAAATGCCGGAAATCTTCAAAGAACGAATAATTAAATTATTAAAGCACGCCGATTATAAGCCACAAAAACTTGCGCAGTTGGCTAAAGCGATAGGCGTTAGCTCAGAATATTATCCGCAGTTCAAAGCTGCTTTCGACCAGCTCCGCCAGGCCGGACGTGTGGTTATTGGTACAGGTAATTTGATTCGATTGCCCTCCATCTCAGGTCAAATCATAGGAAAGTTCAGGGCAAATCCTAAAGGTTTCGGATTCATAATACCTCTTGAACCCACTTCGCACGGCGATTTATTTATCCCGCCGGACGCTGCATCCGACGCAATGACCGGTGACATCGTTGTCGCAAAAGTCAAAAGCAAGGGCAAACGTAGCGGGCAAATGCGGCTCACCGGCGAAGTAATCCAGGTCCTTGAAAGAGCGCAAAACAGATTCGTCGGAACGCTTATGAAACACCCGGAAGGCTGGCTTGTCCAGCCGGACGGCTCTGCGTTCTTTGAGCCGATAAGTGTCGATGACGTCACCGCAAAAGGAGCAAAACCGAAAGATAAAGTTGTAGTTGAAATATTATCCTTTCCGACTGAAAAATATCTGGCGCGCGGCGTAATAATTGAGGTCTTAGGCAGGCAGGGACAATATGAAACCGAAATTAAATCAATAATTGCCCAGTACCACATGCCAAGCGAATTTGATTCTGATTGCCTTGGGCAGGCCAGCCGAGCCGCCGTTGAATTTAATCCGGAGCAGCTTGATGGACGTGAGGATATAACAGATAAGGTGATTATTACAATAGACCCGGCTGACGCAAAAGATTTCGACGATGCGATAAGTCTGGAAAAAGACCCCAATGGCAATTGGGTGCTGGGCATTCATATTGCCGATGTCAGCAGCTTCATCACGCAGGATTCGCCGCTGGATAAAGAGGCACAAAATCGCGGCAACAGCGTTTATCTGCCCGGAAGAACTATCCCGATGCTGCCGGAAGTTTTGAGCAATGGCATTTGCAGCCTGCAGCCGAGCCAAAAGCGTTTTGTTAAAAGTGTATATTTAACCTATGACCAGCAAGGCAACGTTGTAGCCCGCAGATTCGCCAACAGTGTGATGTGCTCGACGCAGCGCCTGTCTTACGAACAAGCCGACAGGACTTTGAAAGGCCATACAAAAGGTGTAAAAAAAGAAGTGATTGAGCTTTTAAAAGATATGGAGACACTTGCTCGTGTGATTGAAAAGCGGCGAACAAAAAATGGAATGATACATCTGACTCTGCCGGAAATAGAATTAGTAATGGATAAAGCCGGACGTGTGGTCGATGCCCACCCTGCTGATGATAGCTACCCACATACGATAATCGAAATGTTTATGGTAGAGGCTAACGATGCTGTAGCTTCGCTTTTAGATAGGCTTAATGTCCCTTTCATTCGGCGGATTCATCCGGAGCCGGACGCCTTGAGTATGAAAAACCTGGCTGTGTTTGTAAAAGCTTTCGGTTTTAATATGCCGCGAACACCGGACAGAAAGGCAATACAAAATTTATTAGCTGCTGTCGAAGGTGCTGATTGCGCTTTAGCTGTGAATTTGGCGGTCCTGAGAAGTCTTGAAAAAGCGCAGTACGCACCTCAACACATCGGCCATTTCGCATTGGCTTCGACTCATTATTGTCACTTTACCAGCCCAATACGCCGATATGCGGATTTACTTGTTCATCGTATTCTGCAATGCCACCTTCAAAATCGCATAGATACAGCCAAGCAGATTGCTGCCGGTCTAAATTTAGTTGAAATCGGAAAACACATCACTTTTACCGAGCAGCGTGCCGAGGACGCCGAAAGAGAGTTGAAAATGGTGCTGATATTGCAAATGTTGGGCAAAAGAATTGGTGACGAGCTTGATTGTGTCGTCACCGGCCTGACTAACTTCGGCGTATTTGTGCAGTCGAGAAGGTTCGGCATTGAAGGCCTTATTCAGATGGCCGATTTAGGACCGGACAGATGGAAATACGATGTAAAATCTCAGTGCATCATCGGCCAGCACACAGGCCTTAGCATTCGTTTGGGACAAGCCATGCAGGTCCGAATTATTTCCGTAAATATTCCCGCCCGTCAATTAAATGTTGCACCTGTTGAGCCTCTAATAAGCAAGAAAAGCCGAAGGGACGGCAAAAGAGCAGGAAAGTTTAAAAGGAAGACCTAAAGAGAGTATCAAGAATCAAGGTACGAGCGTACGTTTCTTGACTTTTCGCAGCAATTTTGCGATACTTGCATAGAATGTGAGGCTATTATACGGTAAAAATAGAGGAACATGAATGAAGAAACAGCGTATATTTACCGTAACTACTGAATTGGAAAAAACAGATGAAAAAGCTCCTTTCGGGATTGATTATTTTTGCAATTATTGTAATCGTTGGCTGGCAGGCGTATAAAAGAATTACCGCCACCGCCGGTCCCGGATTCGGCAGAGGCAGACCGGCTGTTGCTGTAGCTGTCGAAATTCAACCAATCCGTAAAGGCGTAATCAAAGACATCGGAATCTTTACCGGCTCTCTCTTTCCAAAATCACAGTTCGTCGTCGCACCGAAAGCAGCCGGCTGGCTTAAAAAGCTGCTTGTCAATGTTGGTGATACGGTTCAGCAAAATCAGGTAATCGCGATTCTCGAAGATGAGGAATATCGCCAGCAGGTGGAACAAGCCAAGGCGGAATTACAGGTCGCCAAGGCGAACGCTGAGAAAGGTTCCAGTGACCTCGAACTCGCTCAGCGGGAATTCGAAAGGGCAAAGGCGCTTCGTGAAAAACAAATCGCCTCGGCCTCCGAGCTGGAAGAAGCAGAGGCTGCGTATAATGCCTGCCAGACGCAACTGAAGGTCTCGCTCGCTCAGGTGTCCCAAAAAGAAACCGCTCTTAGGGCCGCCGAGCTTCGGTTGTCTTACACCCGGGTTCAGGCGTTCTGGGAAGATGGCGACGAAGCCAGAGTCGTCGGCGAAAGATTCGTGGATGAAGGTACGCTGCTGCAGGCTAATCAGCCCATAGTTTCTGTCCTTGAAAATAAACCCTTGACGGCTGTTGTTTACGTCGTCGAAAGGGACTATCCGAAAGTTAGCGTCGGTCAGTCTGCAAACATCACTACAGATGCCTATCCCGACAAAACTTTTACCGGCAGTATCGTTCGAATAGCGCCGCTTCTTAAGGAAAGCTCCAGGCAGGCAAGAGTGGAAATCGAACTCCCAAACTCTGAAGAGCTGTTGCGGCCGGGAATGTTTATAAGAGCCAGGATTGATTTTGCAAGTCACGATAATGCTACACTTATTCCGTTTGCTGCTTTAGTCAGAAGGAACGATCAGCAAGGCGTTTTTATTGCTGATAGGGACAATCTTAAAGCCCGTTTTGTCCCCGTGACGGTAGGAATTATCAGCGGTGAATCCGCTGAAATCAGGGAGCCGTCCGACTTCGGTAAATCAGGATTTGTGGTCACGATGGGCAATCATCTTCTGGAGGATGGCTCTGATATTACATTACCAGAAGAAAATAAAATATCAAAAATAAAAAATTAAAATTGTGGAGTTGTCCCTAAAGGGCAACGACCTCCTTAATTTCACATTTTGCACTTTGATTTTTGATTTCATAAGTTTGGAGATTCAAAATGAGAATCTCGCGTTTTTCCGTTCACCGCCCCATTTTCACGATTATGGTCGTGCTGATAGTAGTTCTTCTGGGCACTATCTCGTTGTTACGGCTGCCTATAGACCTTATGCCTGACATTTCATTTCCGACTCTGAGTATTTCCTGTACCTATGAAAACGCAGGCCCTGAGGAAATAGAGGAGATTATTACACGGCCTATCGAGGAGGCTATGAGTGCCGTGCCCGGCGTGGAAGAGGTGACATCCGTATCTGTCGAAGGTCAGGGCACAGTCCGCGTGACCTTTTCCTGGGGGACCGACCTCGATGCCGCTGCAAATGACATTCGAGACCGTCTGGATCGTGTTGTTCGGCGTCTGCCTGAGGAAGCTGACAGGCCTACACTTCGAAAATTCGACCTCGCAAGTTTTCCGATATTGATTCTTGGTGCCTCCAGCAAATTAGACCCCATCCAGACTCGCCAGATTATTGAAGACCAGGTCAAATATCGCCTCGAACGGGTGCCCGGCGTAGCAGCCGTCGATATATGGGGAGGCCTTGAACGCGAGATTCACGTCAGTCTCGATCCGGCCAAGATTAACGCGCTGGCCATACCGCTTGACAGAATCATCACAAGTATTCGCGAGGGAAACGTAAACATCCCCGCCGGTACTATTGAAAGGGGAAATTTTGAAGTCACCATCAGGACGCCAGGCGAATATACCGACCTGAAGCAGCTGGAAGATACGGTGATCGCTGTTCGTCAGGGTGTGCCCATTCAGTTGAGAGAAATCGCCAACGTTGAAGATTCCTGGCAGAAAATCACAAGGATTGTCCGAGTTAACGGTGAGCCGGGCATAAGGCTATCGGTTAATAAGCAATCGGGGAAAAACACAGTGGAAGTCGCACGCGGTGCTCTAAAAGAGCTCGAACGAATTAACCATGACATCCCACAGATTAAAATAATATCTATAATCGACACATCCGACTATATCCAGCGCTCAATCAGTAATGTCGGCTCTTCTGCGGTTTACGGAGGAATTTTGGCTGTAATCATATTGCTTGTTTTTTTGCGTAATGTGCGAAGCACTGTGATTATTGCCACTGCGATCCCGGTCTCTATTATCGCCACTTTTGCCTTGTTGTATTTCGGGGGTTTCACCCTCAATATTATGACCTTGGGCGGACTGGCTCTTGGGATCGGGATGCTCGTTGATAACGCAATCGTTGTGCTGGAAAATATCTTTCGAATCAGAGAATCGGGTGAGGCGTTGGAATCTGCCGCAGTTGACGGTACTGAAGAGGTGACATCCGCTATTATTGCCAGCACTTTGACTACAATGGTTGTTTTTCTGCCGCTGGTTTTTATGCGGGGCATGTCCGGCGTGATGTTTAAACAGCTCTCGGTTGTAGTTGCTTTTTCTCTTCTGTGCTCTTTGGTGGTGGCTCTTACGGTGGTGCCGATGCTTTCGGCTCGAATTCTGCCTTCCACCTTAAAAGATACAACGCAAAGAAAGGCTTTTGCAGGCAGATTGTTCGAAATCAGCGCGCGGTTCTTCAAACGGCTGGAGGATAACTATAAGAAGCTGCTTCATATTGCTCTGAATCATCGTGCTGCTGTTGTGGCCTTAGCGGTTCTTATGATTGCTGCAAGCGCATTACTGATTCCGTATGTCGGTGCGGAGCTAATGCCGGCCACGGATGAGGGCGAGGTAAGAATTGAGGGTGAGATGCAGGTCGGGACACGTCTGGAGCTGCTGGATGAGAAATTTAGGGTCATCGAGAAAATCGTCGACGAATCTGTGCCTGAAATTGAGAATGTGGCGACAAGTGTGGGTGGGTCACGATGGCGCGGAGCTGGCGGACATACCGGCAATATGCGAATATCACTTAAGCCGCAATCTCAGCGGAGCAGGTCAAGCGAACAGATCGCCGCCGATTTGCGGCGTAAGCTGAGTAATATTCCGGGAATGATTATCCGAACGCGTGCCGGCCAGGGTCTGTTTATACTCCGTATGGGAACATCGCAGGGCGACAGGATTGAGGTTGAAATCCGCGGCCACGAACTTGAGATGGCGGATATGCTGGCAGAGCAGGTAAAAAGCCTCGTGGAATCGGTGGAAGGAGTCACGGATGCAAGAGTCAGCAGGGAATCCGGAAGCCCGGAGGAGCTGATTTTTATAGATCGCCAAAAGGCCGCCGATATGAACCTGTCCGTATCAAAAATTGCCGGTGCCCTTCAAACTATTCTTTCAGGGACAAATGCTGGCTATTATCGTCAGGCAGGCGACGAGTATACAATCTTAGTCAAGCTCAGAGAAGCTGAGAAGATGAATTTGAGTGACATTCTCGATTTGACGCTGAGCAACTCTGAAGGTCAGCCTGTTGTCATCAAAAACGTCGTAAGCACAGGGCCTCGAAGCGGCCCCGTTGTAATTGAGCGAAAAGACCAGGAGCGCATTGTGACGGTCTCTGCCGACATCAGTGAAAGGGACATGGGCTCGATTCTCGCAGACATTCGCCAGCGGCTGCAATCCGTGCCTGTGCCGCAGGACTTTACCATCGGCTTCGGCGGCGATTATGAGGAGCAGCAAAAGTCGTTTCGAGAGCTTTTGCTTAGCTGCGTTCTGGCACTGGTACTGGTCTATATGGTGATGGCCTGTCAGTATGAATCTTTACGTGATCCGTTCGTGGTAATGTTTTCGGTGCCGTTGGCCGCGATAGGAGTAATCCTAATGCTCTTTTTCACGGGTACGACTTTTAATATCCAGTCCTTCATCGGAAGCATTATGCTCGGTGGAATTGTCGTCAATAACGCAATTCTTTTGGTTGACCATACCAATTTATTGCGTCGTCGTGACTCGATGCCGATTCGAGAGGCTATCGAGGAAGCGGGCCGAAGGAGATTGCGACCGATTCTTATGACTGCTTTAACGACCGTTTTCGGCTTATTGCCTTTGGCCCTCGGCCTTGGCGAGGGAGGTGAAGCTCAAGCTCCGATGGCCAGAGTAGTCATTGGAGGCCTGCTTAGCTCAACTTTTATTACATTGGTTTTTGTTCCGGTCGTTTACTCGATTTTTGAGCGTCGTCGTCCCGGCTCAGCATCATCTGGTGGAAGTGGCGTGTAACTTATGATTGCAATGAATTTTGCCTCTGTGCTTTTGACCTTATTTATAGGGTGGTGCTCGCCCCACCAATACTTTATTGCAAACCCGCTATGGTGGATCGGCGGACTAAAGCCCACCCTACCATCTGCTGATGCAAATGAGGTGACAACTCAAGGTCCTCTTAAGATAGATATTCAAAAAGCCATCTTGCTGGCTATGGAAAATAACCGTGAGCTTATCGTCGAGAAGATGAATCCAGAAATAAACCGTACGTTCGAGCAGGAGGAGCTTTCGGTTTTTGAGCCTGTCCTTGGCTCCGACGTCACTCAGAGAAGATCGGTATCCGAAAGACTGGGACGGGCTGGCTCCGGCACTGAAAGTCAGACAGTAAATACCGTCACAGGCACAGTTTCGCTGGACAAGCTCTTTCCCACCGGCACAACCGTCGGACTCGAGGGAAGCTCAAACTATACCGACTCATCGCTTTACAGCGATACGTTTACTTCAAATCGCCTCGGTGTCAGCGTCACTCAAGCGCTTCTGCAGGGCCTGGATATCAGAGCAAATATGGCTCGCGTGAACCAGGTCAGACTCGATACGCTCATATCGGCGTATGAGCTGCGCGGATTCACCGAGATCCTTCTGGAAGAGGTCGAATCGAAATTCTGGGATTTGGCCCTTGCCCAGAAGCAAATTGAAATATATACCAACTCACTGAATCTTACCGAACAACAGTTAGCTGAGACTCAGGAAAGAATAAAAATTGGAAGGCTTGCCGAGACCGAATTAGCCGCCGCACAAGCTGAGGTAGCGCTCGGCAGAGAAAACCTGATAAATGCACGGAGTAATCTTGCCAAGGAGCGGCTGGCACTGCTTTGGCTGCTCAATCCACAGCCTTCCATCGACTGGGACAGGGACATTGTTCTCGAATATCAGACCTTATTGCCCAGCATCGAGCTTGACGATGTTGAGCAGCACGTTCAGGTTGCTTTGAAGATGAGGCCGGATCTTAATCAGGCACGTCTGCAGATACAACGGGGTAATTTGGAGGTGGTAAGAACCAAAAACGGTCTGCTGCCGAAGCTGGATGCTTTTATAGCGTTCGGCAAGACAGGTTATGCGAAAACTTTCAATAGATCTTCGCGTAATGTATTTGGTGACAGTTATGACGTCACCCTTGGCTTGACGTTCGAATTTCCTCCTGTAAACCAGGGCGCCCGTGCCAGGTACAGCCGTGCCGTCATTAGCAAGCAGCAGCTCAATGCAGCCTTGGAGAATCTCATCCAGCTTGTGCAGGTCGATGTGCGCTCTGCTTATATAGAGGCAACAAGTGCCCGCGAACAAATTGCCGCCACAGCCGCCACTCGCAATTTTCAGGAGGAGAAGCTCCGAGCCGAGACTGAGAAATTCAGGGTGGGCAAATCCACGTCGCTGCTCGTCGCCCAGGCTCAGCGTGATCTTGTTGCCAGTCAGATTGCCGAGATACAATCGTTCGCCAATTATCTAAAGGCTCTGGTTGCCCTTTACAGGCTGGAAGGTTCTTTGCTTTCTCGCCGGGGCGTCTGGTCGCCGGGTGGTGAACCTGTTAATCTCGACGACCATGAGATGAGCAGCAATTGAACCAGCCCCGTTAGAAATTTTTTCTTTCTCTTTTTCAGGGGCTGTTTCTCTTCGAGCTTGAGCCTCAGAGCCGAAGGCCGACAGCAGATTTCTTACGGGGTCAGCGTCACTGCCTTGCGTGTATATTTGGCCAAATAAATCACACGCGGCCATCTGTGTTTCATTCAATAAATTACACAATGAAATTTAAAAAATTTTTGGAAATAGACAATAAATAAGCCCTCACAAACGCCTTATAACTAATATAGATAAATTTTTACCATTAACCAGCATGGTTGGTTTTAAGGATGTAAGTACGCCGGGTATAGGAAGTTATAATGTTAACAGCAAAAGATGTTATGAACAGTGATGTAATCGCTGTTAAGAAGAATACTTCGATACTTCGGGCGATGGAGCTAATGCTGGAAAAAAAGATTTCTGGTATGCCTGTAGTTGAGGATGACATGACGCTGGTGGGGGTTATTACCGAGATGGATGTAGTAAACCTGGCGTACAGCATTATTTACGATTCTGGTGATCTCGAAAACAAGAAAGTTCGTCATTTTATGACTGATCGGGTGATTTCGTTCGACAAGGATGACAATTTGTTCGATGTTTGTGACTTTTTAGCGAAGAATCTTTTTAGACGTGTGCCCATAACTTCTGCTGGAAAAGTTGTCGGCATTATCAGTGTGCCGGACATTATCAAGTATATACTGCAGATTAGCCGAGGAATCTGTGGTAAAACAACAGGCTAAATACGCTAAAGGTGTACACTACGGCGTATTTAACCTATTGTTTGAAGTCTGGCTTTCGTCTCGGCAAAGCCGGACAAGAAGGGCTTGTGGGAATCCTTAATGTGGCGAAACACAAAACATTTCAGCGCTGTATCGGACCTGTTCGAAAATTCGGGGTGCTCTGAATTACTACAAGCTTGCCCAATCCGCCGAATCCTGTCTAGGGAGGGACGGTTAGGCGGATTGGGATTATTTTCTTTCTCTAAACACATGCCTTAGAAAGATTTTATCTCACATGTTTTTATCTAACGGGGTAAATTCCAGGAACCGAAATGCAAAAGCCTGTCCTCCGGTGTTTCTCGTCCCTCATGTTCAGGTATAACCAACGCCTTTGCCTGTGGATGATGTGAGCAATATTGTTTAACCTCATCCGGCGTCATTACCATAAAAGCAGTAGAAAGGGCATCAGCCGTTGCGGCATCCGCAGCACAGGCCCAGGCGGCAAGCCAGCCCGAAGGGCTGGACGGGATCAAACCCGACTTCGTCGGGCCTTCGACCGGTTTGGCCTGTCGCGGGTCAATAATATGGTGTCCCCATTGTAAACTTGAAGCGCTCATAGCCTGGTTTTGCAAATATAGATAAGCTAAGGTCTGCTTGCGATTGCGAGGATTGCTCAATGTAACGGGCCAGCCTTTTGTATTGACCGGCGCGTCGAGGGCTGAAACCGAGCTGAAGCCTCCATGAAGAAGGGCAATGTCAATGCTCCATTCGCGCAGCAATTCGGCCATCCTGTCAAGTGCGTATCCCTTGCCAATACCGCCGAGGTCGATTTTCATCGGGCTTCTCAACAGCTCCACCGTGAAGTCGGTCTCATTCAATTTTATAAAATTCATGCCGGTATTTTGTCGCGCAATATCCAGCTCAGCTTGAGTTGGCGTGCGCGTAGTTTTATCCTCGTTAAGCCAGCATTTCAAAAGAGCCCCGGCAGTAACATCGAAAGCTCCGTTGGTTTCATTATAGATTTTCTCGCTTAGCTGGAGACATTCAAAAGCATCCAATCCAATTCTAACAGGCTGACCGGCAGCGAGGTTGTTTATCCGGGATATGTCACTATTTTCAATGAATCTGCTAAGTTCAGCTTCAAGGCGATCAAGCTCATTAAAAGCTGCCCTGGCTGCCTGCTGAGCATAGCGATTATTATCATGCTGAATATAAATCTCGAAGGTGGCCGCCATAGCCTCGTGGCAAAAATGGTGAACACCGTTGATTGAACACCAATCACCTTTAACAAAACGATCTTGTTGTGGCTGGGTCATATCAAATATATTTGAACTTTACTTTTTGATTATGCTTTGTAGAAAACACCAACCGTCATTTCGACCGAAGCGTCCCTTAGGGACGCGAAGTGGAGAAATCTGCTCGAAAGTAGATTTCTCGACTCGCCTATGGCTCGCTCGAAATGACATCTTCTACTCTTTTCTGCAGAGCATTTTTGATTATTGATTTATCGAACAGTTCCTTCGGTACATAGCCGCGCAATTCGACACCAGGCCGCAGTGCCATATAAGTATCAAAAAGAGGCACATACAGCTTCTTTTGTCCCGGCGGCGGCAGCTCATATAACTTTTTTAGAAGCTCTTTCTCCACAGAAGGCTGTGCGATGATAATAGAAGCAGAAACCGCCTGGTCAGTTACAGTGGTCCAATAGCCAACATTTGGAAATGCCCGTAAATACCAGGGAAAAGGCCAAAAGTCGTGCTCGTCGGGACAAATAAAGTGAATCTCGGTTTTCTCCCCATCTTCAACCTTGGCGATTTCCTCAACACGCTGAACCATTGTGAAGATGTCCGTCGTTGTATGAGCGTAAACGTAAGGATTGCAAGGATCGGCATAATACCTGTAATTGGCCAAGTACGATTGCCAGGCAGGATGGATTCCGCCGGCAAGCAATAACAAGCTAATAACTGTTCGGGCAAGAATACTAGGAAACAGTTTTATCAGCGCGGCGGCCCCAACGCCGGCTAAAAGAATCATGCCGTGCAGGAAGCTCAGCATACACCAGGGAGTCTTATGTCGGATAGCGGAATATGCAATGGTCATTATCACCGTGTAAAAGGCAATGAATCTAAGCAGATTAAAATCGATTTTATCAGAGGATTTTCCCCTTACAGCAACAATAAAACCAATCACAGCCAACAGAACAATAAGAGCTTCGCTCCAGAAGGGACCTGAGCCGGTTTTGGAATAAATGAGCATTTTCAGGTAGTAATACCATGGATGAAAATGAAGGCTGTTTCTACCGGCTCGGTCAAAATAAGTAGTATAAGTGCGAACGGAATCTAAAATTCCGTTGGGATTTGTAAAAAATGATGAGTAAAATGAAATTGAAATCAGTACAGCAACTATAAGACCTGCAATTATGCCCCAAAAATATTTAGCCCCCGGTTTGGGACCCCGCCTTGCGGGAACCCTCACTGGGGGTTTTCCCCATAAGCGAATCAACAAAAGCGCCAGTAACATCGCACCAAGAGCAATTATGCACGTTTCCTTCGTGGCGTGCATCAGGCCGAGGGACATACCGGCCAGGATAATCCAGATGATTTTTTTACTTTGTGTGTAACGGTAGCCAAAAACAATAAAAGCAAAAGTAAAGCAAACCAGCAGCGTTTCCTGGACGTAATACCGGCTGTAAAAAACCATCGCCGGCGAGATGGCAGTTAATATGGTGGCAAAAACAGCACTATTTGTACCCATTCCATCGGCGATTAACAAAACAAGCAGCACAAGCAGTACTCCGAAAAAAACGGGCACAATGCGTAGCGTGAATTTATTAACTTCGGTGAGCTTTTTAGCAGAGCTGAGCCAGGCTGGTATCAGAGTCAGGTAGTTAAGTGTTGGGCCGTGGTATTCATTAGGGTCGTATGTATAGCTGCCCTGTTCCAACAGCTTGCCGAACTTTATAGCGTGAACCGCCTCATCGGTGTGCATAGGTCGCTGTTGCAATCGAGGCAGACGAAGTACCAGAGCAAGAGCAGATGCTCCCAGAATTAGAATGTAAAATATAAGGGAATATCCCCGCATGGAAAAATAGTGAATTAGAGGAATAGTTGATTAGTTAATTGGTTACTAATTAACTAATTCTCCAATTAACTAATTCACTACAAGTTTACCATATACTTCCACTTCGATGTAATGATTCATGTCATTAACGTGATTGCCGTTACTATAGAGGCGAACGTAACGACCATGAACACCTTTGGCGTCTATGAGCTTGCCTTCGTTTGTTTCGACATAATGCATATCTTTGCCGACACCCAAGCCTGCAGAGTTGTCGATATCATTATTAAAGATGGTCTTTACATTGGTGATGAAATCGGGGTCGTCGGCCACCTGCACTACGACGTCGAAATAAACGTGACCTTGCTTATGGTAGTGCCATACAACAACGGCATATATCTCATATTCGGCTTCCAGGTCAATGGTGACATGCTGCAGACCAGGTCCCAGCTCAACATAGCTGCCTTCGGAGGCTTCTTTATCTCCGTCGGTGATGTACTCAAGCTCGCCGATAATCGGCATTTCATCGCTGGAGGTTACCGACTTTCCACGTGCGACGTTTTTAGTTCCGACCGGTGCCAAAAACGGAGGTCGATCTTTACCCAGCGGCTTCTCCAGATTAGGTAATTTGGCAGGCTGAGGCGTGCCCACAAACATCGGCTTGGGTAGCTCTATCTCAATCGGGGCCAGCTCAACATTGGACGGCTCGACCGATGAAGCTTTAGAGGTATTTGGCTCAACCGGCTCGGTTGTTTCCTGTTGTGTCGTATTTTCGGTAGCAGTTTCCTGCGGAGCGGATTTCTTGCAGGAGCTAATGAAGCACACAGACAAAGATAAGACAACGATAGTCAAAGAACTGATAATCAAGCTGAAAGCACCTCGTTTCATTTTTATTACCTCAAAAGAACAATGTCACCTAAATCATAATTACTGTCTAATAGAGCAATCTGTTCAACAATCCAATAGTTATAATACTTAACCTGTATGAAGCTGTCAAGCCAAAGGATGGTACATTCTTTGCTCTCTACCTTAACAAAAGGTAATACCAATTGTAATTAAAATTTGCACTTATGTCATTTCGACCGAAGGGCCACAAAGTGGCCCGTAGTGGAGAAATCTGCTTAAATAGATTTCTCGACTCGCCTACGGCTTGCTCGAAATGACACGAATAAGCGCATTAATTATTCGCAATTGGTATAATACCAACATTGTATGCAAGTGTAGTAAAAAAGTACACGTTGATATATTAGGATAAATTTGTCTCTTTATAGCCAAAAATAACAAGGATTCAGCAATTGCTTTGCTGAATCCTTGTTGCACAGACTTAATATATTGCGGTACTTATTACGAAACTAAATGACGTTTTTAAGATGCACTTTCAGTCGAGCCGGCGGTCATTTCAACAGCAGGCGGCTCAAGTCCAGCCTTAGCCAAAACGGCATAAAGCACGAATCCAATTACGAAACCGATAACAGGCGCAGGATTAATGTATTTTGACACCGACAGGTCCGGCTTGATAGTCGGTAATATCGCCACAATAAAGCCGACGGCCCAGGCGATATACCCTGCGAAGTTAATACCCTTACGCGGCCCTGACCACTTGCATCCACTCAAAAGGTAATCAGCCACCATCGAGCCGCAAATAGGTCCAAAAGATGCGCCAATGATTGAAAACACGCCGGCCAGATTCAAGGCCTTACCGGTCACGGCAAGAATGATTGCCACGATTGCGCCGATGGTCACCATAACCGCTTTATTGGCCTTCGGAAACATCGTGCCGATACTGTTGGCCGCAATAAAAGAGCTAAAGCAGGCAGGGGCGAAACTTGCAATGGCGAACAGAGCAAACATTAGCTTCCCTCCCGTCTGCTGGCGTATGACCGCATCGAAGATAAAACTTTTCATTTCAGGATTGGCGCCATGTGCTCCAGCTACAGCGATGAGCGGCAGGCCGCCGGCGACTATAATTGCCAAAGCGATGCCTACAAGACCGCCATATTGAACATCTTTTGCATTGCGGTTGCCCATCCCGAAATCCACACCCGCCGCACCAGCGGTTGCAAAGAAGCCTACTACTGTTGCTATTATTGTCAAAAAACCGATAAGAGGCTGGCCACCTTCTTCGGGAGTAAACTTACCAGCGCTACCGACGTTGCTAAAGAAAACAATAAGAATCATTATAAGCGGAACGATCGGCAGAAATGTAGATACCTTCCCGAGGTACTGAATACCTTTAAGAGCGACAAACACAGCTAAGGCGGCCCAGATTATGGCCACAACAGTGAACAGCGTGCTTCCGGTAAATACACCTGTGACAGGGTCTTTCGCCGGCGCCTTGCCCATCGCCTGGAGGATAAAATCCGAGGAAATGGCGATATTGACCGCCAGCCAGCCGAACTGAAGAAGCCCCATTAACAAGCCTGGCATTAAAAAACCGCCCGCCGTACCGTATGTCGAGGACCCTACGACATACAAGGGGTATCCGGTCTTCATGCCGTACAACCCCGGTACAAGATAGAATAGAAAGTGACAAATCAAAGCTGCAATAACCAGCCCTAACAGACTTAATCCCAAGCCAGCCTGAGGAAGAGTCCCTTTGGCAATCTCCATATAGAACACGACCCAGAGAAAGATGCCTGCATAAGCCGGCGCTGTGCTTTTGTACCAGGCAGCCCGATTCGCAGCAGGATTTGGCTTGGCCATACTCAAATAACTTGGCAACATTCCATTACTCATAATCTGCTCTCCTTAATAAAACCTCGATATTTGGTTATCAAATATACAAACGTGGATTGGTGGTTATCTTTTGGCCTGAATTATCACCATCAAGTATGTGTGCACGACAACCGCCAACGCGAACAATACCGCAATGTAACGATGAATATCTGCAAGAAGCTCCTGCCAATGTGTTCCGAAAAACGTAAACATGCTTAGAATAATGGACAAGATTAACGGCATGGCCAGTAAGACAATCAGCCAAAAGCTCAATTTCTGCGCAAGTTCATGTTTTCGGGGGATGACGCTATCTGTCATATCCTGTTGCAGTATTTTTTGCAGCCATGGCCAGTATTTTTTGTTGAGCCTGCAATTGTATGCCCACATTACAGCTAAAATAGCCACACAAATTGCGAAAATAGGCGCAAAAGTTGCGTGTAACATCAGCCAATAACCGGAAATAGTCTGGCCCAAAACAAGCTTTAAGAAAAAGCCGGTGATGAATAATACTACAAAGCAAAGTAGCGCCAATAAATAAACAAGTTTTCTCAAAACTCCGATCAAAGTCAGCTTCTGTGGAATGAAAAGCAGGGTAAGCAAAAAAACAAGAAATCTCAAAGGGTCAAAGATTCGCAGACGCCGGTCGGCACCGAATAATTCATTAGCCTTTGGCCGGAAAATAATCCAGTGGATGACAATACAAATAAAGACGATTATGAAACTTGTTATAGAAACTGTACGAAACATTTTGTCTCTCGTAATCTGCTAATCTTTACCAGCCAGCACTTTTGCGACAGATGCCAGAGCCTTCAAGGCATATAACAATAGTATTCCGGCCAGAATCACGCACGAGCCGATGGCAACTATCTTAAGCCACGGCCGAAATACAAACGAAAAGGCAAACAGCCATGTATAGACAGGGCTAAGACCTTCGAATTCAACCATTCTTTTTACGGAAATTCGGTCTGAGATAACGGGAGAATCAATGGTGACCGTTCCAAAGAAAAAAGGTGAATCCGTTGCGTGACAATCCTCACAGCGCCGTACACCGAGCGATTGGGCGGCAGGTCTGACATCATGCGCTATCGGCCACAGATACGGCTGAGCAGCCTGATGTCCTTGCTGCTTTTGTAACTGGCCTTTGTCATCGAGGCTGTAAAGATTTCCGCCTGCAACATATACAGCTTTTCCTTCGATGGCTTTTGCAAGTGACGCTAGTGCGCTGGTAATATTCTCTTCGCTCAAATTCGGCCAGTTACCTGTTTGAGGAAGCTCCAGATTCGCAAATACTTCACCGACAGTTTGCTTGACAACATCGAGAGCGACAGGCCTGACTTGCCGGTCTACAAGCTCCGCCCAGAAAGCAGGCCAAATCAGTTTATGAGGTGCAATTTTGCCATTGACCAGTGTAAAAGCTCCTCCTATATATCCAACGATAGTACCATGCTGCTTAGCGAAAACTGGAGCTATGATATGTGGCAGTACCTCATCAGATTTATTTACATTCGGCGTCCCCAGGCGGTGGGCACGTGATGTTTTTGTAAGTTGCGTCCTTTTTCCTGGCCACGGCCCAGAGTGACACGCTGTGCAGGTGAGCTTTTCAAAGTGAATAGGTGGTATGCCGGGATGCTTCGGCACCGGTGCTCCGAGCCGACCAGCCTGGTGACAAGCTTCACACGAAGTTGCAGCGGCCAATGGATTTTGTGATATCGTGCTTTCTTCTTCGTAACCGCGAATAATATCGTGTTCAAGCCCGTTACGGTGACAGTCAACGCAGGTTAAACCTGCCTTTAGGTGTACATCTTCATCCGAAGACCATTTTTCTGTTTTTTCGCCGTTATTCAAATATAAGTTGGAATGGCAGTAATAGCATCGCTTGGCAGGAATCTCTCTGACAATATTGAAAAGCACTCGATTCTTATTATCGAAGGCAGCTTTGTGGTATGTAATGATTGGAGGAGATTTTTGTCCGTCTTTAGCCGACTGAACCGCAAACGGGTCGAACGGATCGTATGTATCCGGCATATCTTCGGCTGAGCCTGTCACTGAGGCAAAGCCGGAAGATGCAGCGGCTGCCCAGCGGAAATTGCCGCGAGCTACCTGTATGGAGTAACCGCACGTCCCGCCTTGGTCCTGGCCCGGATCGGCATTGTGACAGGCTAAGCAATTGACCTCTAATTTACCTGAGATATACTGGCGCATCTTCTGTTGTGCGTCTTCGGCATCATACTCGCCTACACCACCGCCGGGCGTATGTCTGCCGAAAATTTTAGTAAACTTGTAGTTTGTCAGGCCCACTTGCTCAGGTCTAAAGGTTCCCGGCCACCGGCGGTGCGAAAGTGGAATCTGCGTAGCGGTGCGAGCTTCAAAGTATATCCACGGCTGGCCGGGCCGCCCGGGTACAACATTTGGATCGGCAGCGTTGAAGTGCCAGCCTTTGTTGATGGTGTTATAGCTGTGACATTCGCTGCACGTCCATTTCGTTGAAAAAGGCAGAAGGACCTTCGAGCTTTCGTCAATATCCGGCTTAATCTTGTCGCCTTTGACAAGTTCAAAAGAAGTGGGATCAATATCTTCAGGGAAAAGCTCTATGAGATGGTTCGGCTGGGCCCTGCTGCCATCACTTTCGTCGCCAAGTAGTGTCCCTGCCGGCTTCGTTGCAGCAGATAAGCTCGGCGTGATAAGCAGCAAAGCTAAAGTTACTATCAACCCTATTTTCAATGTAATGCCAATCCTTTGCCTCGATGTTCGATATTGGATATTCGATACCCGACGAGAATCGAGTATCGAGAATCAAGGATCGAGTTAAACCTTAAATTCGTCAGGTTGAAATTCGAGCTTGCGTGCGGCTTCGACTGCTTCGTTTACCTTTAGTACGGTAACAGCCGTTTCGTATCCGATCTCAGCGGGGCAGTTCAGTTTAGCTTTACCGCGAATCGCATCAAAGAAGTTCTCCAAGTGCGGCTGATGTGCAGGCTTATCCATCTTCACAGGCAGCTCATACTTGGTTGGAGGTACAGATGCGCGCAAATCCAGAACGGCACTTGTATCAGCAGGTTTTGACTCTTGCTCAACGATGGCCTTAAGGTAGCCCTTTTTAATCCATGGCTCCCATTTTTCCTCCGGCAGCCAATTTTCGCGATATACGCCGTCCCAGACCCCGGCGGCCTCGGAAATATTTATCATCCCTTCGTCCCCCATGAATGCTTCGTAGTAGCCGGCTCTGCTGTTAGTCGTGATTGTCTGATAATACGCCCTGACAGTTCCTTCTTTCGTTTCGTATTCATAAATGGCCATAACGTTGTCGTACCATTCGCGGCCGATTCCTCTCCAGTAGTCAAGGCCACCGGTAGCAATTACCGATTTTGGATTTGCGTTAAGGAACCAGCTATAAATGTCAATCTGGTGCGAGCCGAGATCGACGATAGGGCCGCCGCCTAAGCCTTTGTACCAGCGCCAATTCATAAATTGCTGCATTGATTTGAATCCATACTTTTCAAGCATGGCCTGGTCAATAGCAGCTTTTTTGGGCCAGCCTTGGTCTTCACACGCCGATTTGCTTCGGTTCCACTGGCCATTTATAGTGGTAATCCGCCCTAACAGCTTTGCGTCTTTGATAATCTTCTCGCAGCAGTGGATATAACGCGGATTGCTGCGGCGCTGATGGCCGATCTGTAAGAGTTTGCCGGTTTCTTTTGCCGCCTCGACCATCCTGCGGGCGCCATCGAGCGTATTGGACATCTCTTTTTCGCAATAGACATGCAGCCCGGCTTTTAGGCAGGCAACAGTATGCTCAGAGTGCCAGAAATCAGGTGTGGCGATAATCACCGCATCGAGGTCTTTTTCTTTATCGAGCATTTCCTGATAATCCACGTACGCGTTATTCCTATGGCCGACTCTTAGCAGTGTCCGCGAAACCTTTCTCTGGTTATAAGCCTCCCATATATCACAAACAGCCTTAAAACGGATGCCGGGTATCTTCAGGCAGGCGGTCATCAGTACCTGTCCCTGTGCTCCTGCGCCGAGCAGAGCCACATTTATGTCATCTTCTTTCTTTGTGCCAGGTCCTCCGGAGGCGGCTGCCAAAACCGTTGGCGAAAATACCAGACCTGCTGCAACTGCTGCGCTGGATTGCAAAAAACCGCGTCTATCTATGCCTTTGCTAACTTCTTTCTCTGCCATCGTAAGTATATTAACTCCAAAAAATTAGTAATCTAAATAGGGTTTTTTATTATATGTAATTGCTGTGGTTTTACAAGGAAATACTGCTATTTGAGTATGGGTTTTACAATAATATTTCGGTATGCTACCGGCCCGTGATTTCCTTGGAACATAAGCGGCCCTATCGGTGCTTCCTTGCCTGTAACGCCGCCTGGTGTAGGGCCGGGCATTTCGAGGTTCTCATGCAGGACCCGGCCATTAAGCTCCACTTTGAGGAATTTTGCATTTTCTACTTTTTTGCCATCTGAGTCAAATTTAGGGGCTTGAAACTCAATGACATATTTTTGCCACTCGCCCGGCTTTTTGCAGGCATTGACCGCCGGCGGCGCAGCACCGTAAATCGCTCCCATGTCACCCTGGCCCATCTTCTGCTTACCGTAGCTATCCAGCACCTGAATCTCGTACTCACCCATTACATAGATGCCGGAATTGGAGCCTTTGGAAACCATCAACTGCAATTTAATACGGCAATCACCGAACTTTTCCAAAGTAGCTATGTCGATGCTGTCACCGTGCTCGCGGGCCAGATTGAGCATTTCGCCGTGACTACCAATATCAGTTAGCAGCTTTGGGTCGTCAGACGACATTTTCGCGGTGCCGACAGCCCATTTACTTTTTTCCTTATCGCCTTTTACCTGCCAGTTGTCGAGGTCTTTGCCGTTAAATAATAAAACAGCATCGCCATACTTCGGCTCTAAATGTTTAATACGAATATCTTTGAACTCAACGAGCATAGGCGGGCCGATATGTATTTGAAGTGCAAGCAGACCTGCTCTTGCAGCGCCCTTACGGTCTTTCGGGTCGTTCGGATCGGTTAAACGGTCGTTGTCAATCAGCTCAATCGTCTGATAGCCGTTGAGATAATGGACGATGTGATTGCCCTGGGCAATAATGGTGTATTCGTTCCAGTCTTTTTCTTTATAGTAGCTGGCCTTTATCAATTCATTTTTGTCGGCGACTTTACTGATAACATTGTTTTTGCCACCTTCATCGATGACTACGAAGTCACCAACTTTGACTAACCAGCCACGTCCAGCCTCGTGGTAGAGAAATCCAACCTTGCCCGGCGTGTTTTCGACCTCAGCCTGATAGCCGGTAATGCGCCATTTATTGAACTCTTTGCTGCGATATTGGATACCGGAGTTGCCGTTACGGATGCGAAACTTGATCTTGAGAATGAAGTCTCGTAATTCGATGTCACGCCTGATTAGAAACGTGTTATGAAGAGCAAGTTTGGTAAGAGTGGTTTCGCCGCGAATGACACCATCCTGGACAGACCAGAAACGCGGGTTACCATCCCAGCCGGTTAGGTCTTTGCCGTTGAAAAGCATCTGCCAGTCATTTTCATTGTCAGCATCTGCGTTTTTGCTGGATAAGCAAAAAATACTGAAAATAAGCGATAGAATCACAAGGATACTTTTTGTGGTATTGTTCATTTTTCCTTATCCTCAAAAGAAGTTCTTACAATGACCAACCTTCGCGATATTCAGGTTTAACAAAGGCATTAGCCACTTTGTTATTTGTGATTTTCATATTTTCACCGTCCCACTCCAGCACCATATTCGGATTGAGAACCGCGAGATTGCCCATAACCACCGTTTCCGTAAATGGACCAGCATAGTCAAAATTACCGCTCGCGGCGGGACCGTCCTTGCAGGCTCTTATCCAGTCCAGCTCATGTCCCTCGCTGCCCTTTTCAATCCGCGGTAAGGTTTGAGCCGGCTGTTTGTACTCTTTCATCTTTGTCTCCGGAATTATTCGAGGATTTTGGGCGGAGGAGCCACACATTATCTTGCCCTTGTCACCTACAAAGATCGTACCGCCATCGGGCATCTTGCGCCAAGGCTCCAACTCCTCAGGGCGCTGCGGCAGTAATCCGCCGTCATACCAGTTCAGCTTAACCGGCGGCATGTCACCCCGAGCGGGGAATTGATAATGCACCACAGAGGCACTGGGATAGGTTTCTTTATTGTCAAATCGTTTCCACATCTCATGGACTTCGTAGGAGTGACTCGCCTCGACGCTGACGGGATATTTTAATTTAAGAGCCCAGAAAGCTGCATCCATAACGTGACAGCCCATATCACCGAGGGCGCCTGCTCCGAAGTCAAGCCAGGCCCGCCAATTGAACGGATGATAAGCGGGATTGTAGGGGCGCTGCGGAGATGGACCAATCCAGATATCCCAGTCCAATGTACTGGGTACTGGCGGCGTATCCTTGGGCCTGTCCATTCCTTGTGGCCAGACAGGCCTATCCGTCCAGCAATGGACCTCCCGCACATCTCCTATCGCCCCATCCCATATCCATTCACAAATCAAACGAATCTCATTGCTCGAATGACCCTGATTGCCCATCTGGGTCGCCACCTTATATTTTCTGGCGGCCTCGGTTAGCATACGTGCCTCCCAGACCGTCCGCGTCAGCGGCTTCTGACAATATACATGCTTACCATGCTGCATTGCCACCATTGTGATTACTGCATGTGCGTGGTCCGGTGTTGCGACGATTACGGCATCGATATCCTTCTGCTCGTCCAGCATCTTGCGAAAGTCTTTCCATTTTCTGGCATTGGGATATCTCTGGAAAACCTTGGCTGCATAATCATCGTCCACGTCACAAAGCGCCACAATGTTTTCACTCTCGCAGGCTTTCAAGTTATTGGCGCCCATACCATCTACACCCACACCGATACCGGCGATATTAATCTTCCCGCTCGGCGGGACATTGCCGGCGCCGCCGAGCACATGCCGTGGGACAATTGTAAATGCTGCCACCGTTACCGCAGCGCTTCCTAAAAAATCTCGCCTTGAAATTTTTTTATCCTTATGTTTGGAAGCGCTTTTGGTTTTCATAATAATATTCCTCTTTTTTATCAATCGGGTGCAAACCCCCAAATAAACCTGTCCTGAGCCAGGTCGAAGGATTTGGGGGCTAAATATTTTATATTTCGTCCCTCGTCTGTCATTTACATTTCCAGAGACCAGCCATTGCGATACCGCGGCTTGACATACTCATTTGCTTCCTGGTCGTTAGTAACCAACATGGCTTGGCCGTCCCACTCCAGCTTTTTGCCCGGATTGAGCATGGCGAGATTTCCCATAACGACGGTTTCTGTAAGCGGACCTGAGTAATCGAAGTTCGAGCAGGCTGGTTTGCCGCCTTTACAAGCTTGAATCCAATCGAGTTCATGGCCGTCACTACCGGCATCTATCCTGGGTATCGTTTTTTGCGGACGCTTATACTCTCTCATCTTTGTTTCGGGTATCAATCGAGGACTGCCGCCGTAACAGCCGCAAACTAACAGACCTTTGTCGCCCACGAAGAGAGTCCCGCTGCCGTCACTGCCCAGGTCTGTGATCTGCTTGCCAGGGGCAAGTCCATCCGGCTGTTCCGGCAATATTCCACCATCATACCAGTTCAGCTTAACCGGCGGCATGTCACCCCGGGCGGGAAATTTATAATGTATCAGAGAGGCTCTGGGATAGGTTTCTTTATTGTCAACTCGTTTCCACATCTCACGGACATCGTAAGAATGACTTGCCTCCACGCTGACGGGATATTTCAATTTAAGTACCCAGAAAGCTGCATCCATCACGTGACAACCCATATCTCCCAGGGCACCTGCTCCGAAATCAAGCCAGGCCCGCCAATTGAACGGATGATAAGCGGGATTGTATGGGCGTTTTGGTGCCGGACCAATCCAAATATCCCAGTTCAATGTGCTGGGTACCGGCGGTGTATCCTTTGGCCGGCCAATTCCCTGCGGCCAAACAGGCCTATTGGTCCAGCAATGCACCTCGCGTACATCGCCTATAGCGCCGTCCCATATCCATTCGCATACCAGACGAGTTCCTTCGCCGGAATGGCCTTGATTGCCCATCTGGGTCGCAACTTTATATTTTCTGGCGGCCTCGGTCAACATCCGGGCTTCCCAGACGGTCCGTGTCATAGGTTTCTGGACATACACATGTTTGCCGCGCCGCATCGCCGCCATTGCGACTACAGCGTGATTATGGTCCGGCGTAGCAACAACCACTGCGTCAATATCCTTCTGTTCATCCAGCATCTTGCGAAAGTCTTTCCACTTTCTGGCATTGGGATAACTCTGGAATACCTTAGCTGCATAACCATCGTCCACGTCACAAAGCGCCACAATGTTTTCGCTCTCACATGCCCTAATATTATTTTTGCCCATGCCGCCTACGCCTACGCCGGCTATGTTAAGCTTTTCGCTCGGCGGCACATTACCTGCACCTCCAAGCACATGCCTCGGCACAATTGTAAATGCCGCCATCGTTGCCGCAGCACCACCAATAAACTCACGTCGCGAAATCATTTTATCCTGCTTTTTATTGGTTTTTTTTCGCTCTTTCATATCTCTATTCCTTCTTAAACAGAGTTGGTTATCGAGTTGCAATTTAACCAATTAACTAACCGAATCCTGCCCGCCGAACCTTCCAGTCGGTCGATCATTTGGTCCATCGTGAGAAACTCTGGGCAGGCGGGCTTAGGGCAATTCGACCAGCCAAATGTTGCGGTATTGTACAAGATTACCATGGTCCTGCAGATAGATACCGCCGGGTTCAGTTATATTACTATTCGGGCTTGCTTCTGTCGGCTTCGGAACCGCTAAGTTTTCGTGAATCATCACGCCATTGTGGACCACAGTCAGTTTTGCATCTTCGAGCTTCTTGCCCGCCTTATCAAATCGCGGCGCAAAAAAAGTAATATCATAGCTTTGCCATTGCATAGGTGGTGCACACATATTCACCCGCGGCGCACCAACCTTGTAGACACCACCGCACTCGTTGTCCCGACCTTGAAGGCCATAGCTGTCAAGTATCTGTACTTCGTATCGGCCCTGCAGATAAACACCGCTGTTGCCGCGTCCCTGCCCGCGTGACTCAGGCATAAAAGGTGTGCGAAATTCAAGGTGCAGCTTAAAGTCCTTGAACTTTTTCTTCGTCACGATAGAACCTGCGCCTGGCCTGACCTCCATCGCACCATCAACAAGTTTCCAGCGAACGCCTTTTGTATCCGAATTGCTGATGTTAATCTTTTTGCTTTCAACCTCGGTATCGGGATGTTCAGGCGCAAATGCAACATCAAAAAGTGCTCGTCCACTTTTTCCTTCCTCGCGATACGGCCCAGCAACCTCCCATATACTGAGAAAACCGTTATTTTTTAACAGGTATTTGTTAGTGCCTGTGTCACTCAATTCGACAGATATCATTTCTTTGACATTGTTTGGCATTTCTCCGTTCGGCCCGGCCAGCCGCACGCATGCCTCCCAGCCCCCGCTACCCTGGGTAACCTTTAAAAGAAGCTCGTTCCAGCCCTTCTTCAAGGTGACATCGACTTTATCCTCACCGGCTCTGAGCCCACGCATGGTATTGTTTGCGTGAACGACCTGGCTGTTCAGCCACACTTTCACTCCGTCGTCACTACCGATTTCAAGATGTGCTTTCTGCTGCTGGTCGGACCAAAGCATGCTCCGCAAATAGGCCACCGAGTTTTCTGCCGGACCTAATATGTCGATGAGACTAACGAGTCCTTTGGATACCGGAGCTATCGGCTCCCACTCGTCGAAGTTTGTGCCGTCAAAAAGAACAATCGCATCGGCTGGCGGTTTGGCCCCCAGTGTCGGTGAAAGCCGTACGGTTTTACCCAAAGCAAAGTCTACCGAGACGTATTGACCTTCACTGTTGCGTCCTTTAATGGTACCGGCCAACTTTCTATTTTTGATTGCTGCCTGTATGTTAGACTCGGTACCTTCGCGCTGGATACGGCCTGCAAATCGCACTTCTGTATCTTCAAGCCGGCCTTCGATTACAGCTATGGGTTCGGCTCGTGAGTCGAACTCACGAAGAAGATTCAGACGATACTTTCCGTTGCCCAGAGCTATAACCTGTGCGACAAGAGGTCCTGAGCCGGTTCCGGTTCCTTCGGCCATCGTCCAGTTGCCCTGCCAGTC
>Ga0315532_1000664_pt1 | contig 27245 bp, 18 predicted proteins | sample SalMarWE160370MG_FD_203082 | JGI IMG/M metagenome (GOLD analysis project Ga0315532, IMG submission 203082) | Salt marsh sediment microbial communities from the Plum Island Ecosystem LTER, Massachusetts, United States - Salt Marsh Sediment WE1603-70 ...
ATCGATGTCCTCTGCGTATAATATACTCTCGTCATAGCCAGTAGTTTTTAGGTAGTCACGAAGCTTAAAAGTCATGAAATGACTTACCTGTCCGTCAAGACTTGACCTTCCCTGGAGTATCTCACGGCAGAATCCAATACATTTTTGGTTGAGGTTTTCATCACAATAAGCGAATTGTGAATATATAAGCCCGCAATCGGGAAATTTGGTGTGATGTTCGTACATCGTCTCAATAGCATTTGGTAACAGACAGTCATCGCTGCGAAGTATACCGAAATGATCTGAGTGAACATTAGTAATACCAGTTTTCATTGAGGCGGCATAACCATAATGGTTTTTAGGCTGAATAAGTTTAATGCGCTTGTCATTTAGATATTGTGTGATTATCTCAAGAGAATTATCTGTCGAACAATCATCAACAATAATTAGCTCCCAGTCTTTAAAAGTCTGATTTATCACAGATTTGATGGCTTGGCTAATGTATCTAGCGCGGTTACAATTAGCCATAACTATAGAGAATTGGGGCTTGGTATTCGCATTTGGCTGGTTATCATATTGTGTTATGGACTTGGCTGTGGAGATCAGCTTTTTGCTTGGCAGGTCGGCAGTTTGTTTGAAATACAGTTGTACTTCCTGATGGCAGGCATTAGGAACAAAATTTAAATATCTTTCGACATCTATTCTCACTCCATCGTAAAACAATCCAGCTAAGGCATCTGCGGAGTATCTATTGTCACTGCAGCAGCGATTATTCCAAACCGATTGTACTTTATTGATTGGGTCACAGAAAGTGAGAGAATTTTCACAACAAAGAAGTGTAGATTTTTGTCCGGCGAACAACTGGGCATTTGCTGCCATTTGGCCCTCAAGCATATTTGGATTGTTAAATTCCAGTTTATCCAGCAGTATAAGAATGTCTCTGGTCCTATAGATTGAACTTGACAGCTCCAGCGGATAACCAAAATCACATTCGGCTTGCGTCCAGTTATACTTCAATATACCAGTACGGGTCTGCTGAAATGCAGGTAAAGCCTGTTTGCTGTCACGAGTATAGCAGTAATTTGTATTTTTGCCTAATCTGAGTGAAAAACCTACGGCGTCGGTGTTCTCCTGCAAACTACTTATAATGTCAATAATATGAAAGTCTTTCACGAAGAGGTTATCATCAACTAAGAACAGCACATAGTTACATTTACCTAAAATAGTCAGAACCTGTGTTCTGAAGTTGCTTTCCTCGATAAAATTGATGCCGGAAAACCTTTTTTTTAATTCATCATACTGTTGTGCGTGCAGTTCGTTCGACGTTTTATACAACACAACTAAATCAATTGTTCCCACATCTTGGCAGTGCAACAAAAAAGATTCAATAGTAGCTTGTAGTTGCATAGCCCGATCTTTGCTAAAGATAAGGCCTACCAATTCACACGATGCACCGTGTTCTTGCTCAACTTTCTGTATAGGTTCAGCTATTCTGATGGTTTTTACACCTCGATGCTTTAGGATAGCAGCACGGTGGACACCGTCCAGAATTTGGTACCCACCATTTTTGAGGGCTCTTGCGAGGATCAGGCTCCTTTTGCCATTGTGTGTTAAGAAATCGTATTTGAAGTTTGCAGTCATCAAGTCGTAGGCTTCTGGACAATGGTCCTCAATAAGTTGTTTTCCGAAGTATTTTTCACAATAAGTTAGGTAGGTTGCTTTGTCTGCGGTTAGATATTTGTAGTGTGGGGTATCTGCTATTTTTACTAGGCCCACTCCGAGGATATTGGCATAAAGGGAATCTATATCGACCTGATGGATTTCGTAGTTGTCGAATGGCTCTATGTGAAATGGAACATCCAAGTCAGCGTTCGGCTGTCTTGTAAAGAACTCAATTGGCGGCAAGTTAAGGACCTTAAGAACGTGTTCCACCTGGCTCTCATAGTCCGAGGCATGTACGACGTGGTCCTCGCTTCGCCGGCCATCCTTGTGCGGGTTGAACCGGTTACGAATCTGTTCCTTGACCTCCTTGACCAGCTTGCACTGGATATGGCGAAACGCCCCCTCGCCAAAGTACTGTTCCTGCGGGTCGTTGTTGCGCACCAGGATGAAGATGATCTCGGGCGGCGTCGTCACCAGGTATCGCGTCTTGGAGACCAGATGTTTGAATGGGACCGTATCGCATGCGTACACGTCCTGCACGAATTTCTCAATGTTCTCAATCTGCTTTTTCGTAATCGTGACGATCTCGAGACCTTTTACGTCCCGGATCATGCCGATGATTTGCCGGGTGAACGGCAACCCGTGTCCCCAGATGATGAAATAGTCCATCCGGTGCTTCCCGGGGGCAGAGCAAGAGAGCGTCCACTGCCCAACTTGCGGGGGCGGAAGCTTCCATGCCTTGTCCGGATTATGGAATGACAGCAGGAACCTGTCCCGGTCGCCCTGACCATAATCTTGCTCGAATCGAAATCCGGGAAACAGGTTCTCCATGGTGGCAATCATCTCGTTGCGGCTAGCGAATCGCCAGCTTGTCGTGCGCATCCATTTGCAGTCAGTCGGCTGGCTGCCTTGCTCCACTAGGCGCGATTCCAGGATAACGCGGCCGCAGCGCTGCGATATGAATCTCGCCGCCCCACGCACGTCTGCCACGTGGTGCAGCACCGAGAACAGACAAATCGTGTCAAAGCATCCCGCCGGCGGGTTGAACCCGATGTCCGACTGTTCAAAGGCGATCCGCTTATTCAGAATATTCGCGACCATCCTAGCCGTCAATATGATGTATGGATCGATATCGACCCCCGTGACGTCACATCCGCGGTCGTGCAGGTAGTGCGACAGCAGGCCGAGATTGCAGCCTACGTCAAGCACCTTCTCGCCCGGCTCAAAGTCGATCTGGTTCAATGCAGCGGCGCGTGCTTCCAGACCACGAGCCCCCTCAACGAAAATCCTGGGGTGGTGGAGAGTATGGTAGATGCCGCTCTCCGTATCGGTCGTCACCTGTCTTTTCATGAGTGTCGTATGCTGCAGGTCGAACGAGTCATTCGGGAATAGCCGGTAGATCCGGTCTCTATCAAAGTTCCTGGCGGGATCCGTGAAAAAATCGTGTCCTCTTCTCTGTGTGAAGTCTGCGGCCATCCACTCGATAAACTCGATATTACCCATGTGTCGGAACCTGTCGTCCCGCTGGGCCTGATCGTAGTCAATCAGGTGGCATACCGACCCATCGAATATCATGTTCTCCGGCTTGAAGTCGCCCTGGTAGACGCCGAGACTCTTCTGCTCCAGGAGGGACAGCATCATGTCGGCCAGATTCGGTGCACCCTGGGGAAACCACCTCTCGAGTATCAGGTAGTGCTGCCCGTTCGGCAGGATTCCCTTCGAGTGGAGCCTGGGACAGCTCACGCAGCCTTGACCGTTGAGGTACTCAATGACCTCGGCCTCCCCAGCTAGGTTGTGGAGCTTCTTGGGATTCGGCCGATGCTCGATCTTGATGACGTACTTGTCGCCATACCCGATGGAATTCGTGCCACATTTGGTCAATTGGAGTTGACGGAACTCCATGCCGTCAACCAATGCTACCTGCGCAGCCTTGATGTGGTGACTCATTCTCCCAGCCTTGTCATCGTTAGGTCGCAGATACGATTCGGCCCGGCGTTCCGGCCGTGGTGGGCTTCCTTGAGCCGGACCCTTGCGAGTCACATCGAGGTGCGTTCTCCCATCGACCTGTCTGACCGAAACGGCCAGATCCGTGAACGTATTGACGACATCCAGAAAACCCGGATGGCAGTGATTCTTCACATAATCCCAGTGCTTGACTTTGGAGGCCTGTTTGTCGTGGTACTCGACGTACTCAAAGAAGCGTGTCGCAAGGTCGTGTTCGAGAGCTGGCACCCGGATGCTCGCGCCGCCCCGCTGGACGCTGTGCCCGCTCTCCAGAACAACCTGGGTATACTGCGGGGCAACCTGGAATTTCTCATAGCACAGCGAGTCGATCAGGTCAAAGCGGAGATTCAGTTTTTGCGCGCCGGGGGCAAAGAAATCAACGTGTACATGTGTGCCTGTATAGGTGACTTCGATTCGAAAACCCCGCTTTTCATATTTTTTGCCGACCTCAAGTATATGTCTCAATAAATCATTTATATTTCTACAAAGAATATCAATATCGCTATGGTCGAAATAGTTGGGAAAAATCTCCGGCAGCTTAAGGATCACATAGTCGTTAATGTCTTCGAAAAATTCCTTAAGATATATCAGGTTCGAATACCCTTTCATGAAATTGCCAACTACTTTTTGCGCCGGAGTTATGAAGTTTTGACTTTCGGTACTGCTTGAATTCACGCAAGGATAATTAGTTAGTTCACTACTGCTCTCCGGTATTTTACTGCTCGGGTATGATTTGGATAAATCCGGGTATTTCATGGAATCCTGTTCTTGTAAAAAATTTGATTGGCCGTCAAGACATATTTTTACGATAAGCTCTCATGGTTCTCTTAACTTTACGAGCCTGACCGATCTTTTCAACGATGTCGGCTTTCTGCGCTGTAACAACCAAGCACAAATGTTGGTACAATTTTTGCAAGTGCTCCCGACGATTTTTAAATTCAGGCAGTTCGAGGATTCTTTCCTGTGCGATCTTTTCTACAAGAAGATCAGCTTGTTTGCTCAAGGGTTCAAGATGTCTGTTGTCTAGATTACCTTGATGTGCCAGCTCTATTTGCTTTTCTAACAGATTTTGAAGCTCATCCATAAGATGCGTCTTTTCATTTGGAATTATGTCAGCACTATTGTCGTTCACCCCATTAGAAACTTTATCTTTCTCGGCCATATTATTAAATGTTGAAAAATTTCTAACGGGGTTCACTGGGTCTTAACTCCTGATAGCCTTGCTTGGGCTAAATTACGCTCAACTTCTTCAAGAAGATTAGTCGCATCTTGATTAGCTGGATTTAGAGCTAAAATATCCAGCAGCATTTTTTGGGACTGCTCAAGTCTGCCATCCTTCATATAAAGTGCTGCCAGAGAGAATGCAACGGCGGTATCAGCCGGGTGCATGTCCAAATACGTTTCCAGATAATATATAATCTTTTCGAACGAGCCCATCTGGCAGGACGTTTGAAATAATCCTAAAAGCGCGGTTATGTTGTCACTGTCGAGCTCAAGGCATTTCATATATAGTTCAAATGCCTGCTGGCAGTTTTGCTTTTGTTGAAAGACCATAGCTAAGCCAGCATACGCTTTAGCACAATTAGGGTCCAGCCGACAAGCGACTCGAAAAGCGATCTCAGCGTCATCCAGCAGGTTTTTTTGCAGGGCTACGACTCCAAGTCCCACATATGGGCCTGGTTCATCCGGTCCCAGTGACGCCGCTTTTTCATAATAATGCTGAGCTTGGTCATAGTTACCGATGGAGCTATAACAATCACCTAACTCCTGCAAAACCTCATAGTGCTGAGTATAGCAGCCTTCTTCAACGCCATCTTCTTTTGTTTTGTCCATAGTGGTTATTTTCCTATTAAATCTTGTAGAGCGATCTTATTACCTTGAGTAGTTGTTAATCTCAGTACTAACTAAATGGTCAGGTTTTCTTGTGAGTATCTGTTCTGCTTTTCTGAGTAGGCCAATAGCAGTGTTAAAGTTTTTTTTCTCTCTATTGACCTTTGCCTCCAGCAGAAGGGTATCCACGGTGGGCCGTTGCTGGTTAATTTCGCTACTTAATTTCGCTGCTCTGGCATGATTACCAAACTTATAGAAGGCCTTTGCCGCCAACGTCTTCATCCATAGTTCATTCTGATAACGTTCAGCGATATATTCAAACATCTGAGCGGCTTGTGCCCAGTCTCCATTCTTCTCTGCCAACTCAGCTTGTTGAAGTAACATGTCAAATTGGAAAGGCCTTTGTTCATCCGTCGGTTTTCTTGACCGAATTCCTGCGGCCTGTAGAGATTGCTTTACCGATAGGTTAGGAAAGCTTTTTCGAGCATTGGCCAGATGATCCTTTCTTACAACTACTGACCACAATTGTTCTGATGAACCTTGCGGCTCAAAAGCTTCATTGCTAACTGGATCATAAGTGAGAGCATAAAGGGGGTGCTCTACCCACATTTCCTCAATAGGCAGGCCACTTGGTGCTATAGCAACATATTTGCCGTCACATTTAGCAAGAGCCGCATCTATCTTCTGGTCTTGGGAAGACAGTGGATTAACCGGCACAAAGACTACATTTGGCATATCAATATTTAGTCTGGATAGTTCTGCATGGGGCAGCGGCAAATAAAGTTTGTACGGATAAAATGTATTGCTCCAGATTAAACCAATAGTCTGGCCTGCCTGTTTATTTATTTTGTCTGTCACAAAAATAATTGACATATCGTCAATTTTGGACCATGGCTTGGCTGGTCTTGTAGTTCGTATCGTTAGAACATTTCTCCTATACTCGCTCTGGTCCTTACGCCGTTGAACCGATATCCTATCGGATTCGCCAATGGGGCTGTAGAATTCCCCTGTTACCTCATGGATGTGGTGAAAGTCTGAAAAGAAAACCAGTCGACGAGTCAAATCCCAGTCGATCAGGACATTAAGTTGTTCATTATATAGTCCGATTTTCTCTATCAGGTCTGCCCGGTGCATCAGGGACACATGAAGCGCGTGATTGAAGTACAACATAAAAAAGCGATCAAAGTCTCTGCTTATCTCAACGACTTTGCTGAGAGCCGTTCTATTGCCGTCCGGCTCAATCCTACAATACGTTTTGTACAAGTCGCTGTACGCCACCTTATAGTCTCCGCCGCTCTCTAAAGCATCCAACAAAGTGCTGACGTGGTGAGGATAATACAAGTCATCATCGCCAAGATAGCAAATGTACTTACCTTGCGCCCGCACTAACGCTTCATTTAATGTAAAAGCAACGCCACGATTTTCCGCTCTATCTATGAAGACGATTCTCGAATCATTGAATGAGCTAACGATGTCGTTAACATGTTCTCCACCATCTCTGATTACAAAAATCTCAAGATTGTCATAATCCTGACGTACAACACTGGCAAGCGCCACAGATAGAAATCTGCGCCTGTTGTATGTCGGTATGAGTATGCTGACCAGAGGCCCAGCTTTTTTCTCATTTCCTTTGGCCCGGCTCAGGACAGGCCTGTTTATTGTCGCAGAACGGTCTTGCATCTCTATGTCAATGAGCGGTCATTCAATCCGGTTATTCCCACATTAATGAAGTCTCTGTTGTGCGAATCTTGACTGTCGTCAGACAAGTTTTGTGGCTGAACACGAATCTGTGAAGGAATCAGATTCCGTTGTGAATCCACCTCTGCTTCTAAATCTTTGAAAATATTATTGGTTTTGCTTAATTGGTTTTTTTGTGAATAGTTATTTTCAACAAATTTGTGATACTTTTCTGGCTCATACGAATCAGATAGAATCTTCTGGCAGAATTCTTCAGAGATATTAAACAAGAATTCAGGTGGAAATATTTGGTCGGCGCCAGGAAAGTTATGGATAACAGGCTTTAGCCCACAGGCCATACCTTCCAATACTCCCATACCTTGACTTTCTATCATGCTGGTCGAAACAATATAGTGCTTGTCTGCAAGCCAAGAGTCTATATCCTCCTGCCAGCCATCGAAAAACACCACGCCATCAAGCCCAAGCACTCTAACCATATGGTGCATGTACTGCTCAAGAACCTGGTCTTGGTAAATGCCACCAAAAAATAAGCGGTATTCAGGGTCGATATAATGCAATTTTTGCATGCACTGTAGAAGGAAAGCCGGATTTTTAACCATCCTCAAATTGCCCAGAAAGGCAAGATTTTTGCCACGGCTTCGTGAGCTAAATCGAAGTTTATCGAGGTTGACACCATTAGGAATCATTTTTATCCTGGTCTTATTCTCTATGTCAGGGGCCTTACTTACCAGTGCATCCCTGACGAAGCTGTTGCCGACCATGATCAGAACATCTATATTTTCCCAATTAACTTGGCTGGGCCAGGGCAGATAGGCTTCGTAGCGATGAAGCCTGATGACGTTTTTGCAAACCTTTGGCAGCTTCGAGCCTATCACCGCCAGGTCCGTACACCATTCGAACCAGGAGATGTCACTCCATCTCATTAATTCATACAGCTCTTGCTCTGTCCGCCCTTGGAAAAACTGCACTTGGTAACGCTGCCTTGCGAATTCAATGATATCATCAAGAAAAGTCGTGCCGTCTCCGCCGCAGAAGAAAGCTATCTTTGCCCTTTTGGAACGAATTACGTCGAGCATCGGCTTTAGTATCTCTTGGTTGGGCCAAAGCTGCAGTGAGCGAAGCAGAACTTCTATAGCATCAGCTTTGTTATTCTGGTTCAAAAATACATTTGCAGTTCTGTTGAGCACATCGGCATTTAGAATACCTATACGTTCCATACTGTCAAAAAGCTGCATGGCTTCGTTTGCCCTGCCGTCAGCAAGATAAGCTTCTATCAAATTCCACACTATTTCCGCGCAGTCACCTCGCAAGTTCCTTGCTTTTTCTAAGTGATCAATAGCTTCATCTGAGCGACCCAGGCAGTGCAGGATTGCCCCCACATCATTCAGTGCCTGTGCATCCTCAGGCTGTCTCCGAAGGTGCTCTTTGATATAGGAGAGAGCTTCTTTATAGCTACCAGATTCAGCTAATTCCAGTCCTTTCTGGTAACAATCAGGATTTGTTTCTGTCGTCATATTGTGTTACTCCTGATTCTCAAAACAATAGTCATCCAATGGGTGGAGCTTTGTAAAAATAGTGCAAATTCTGTGCCATTACTCAATATCAGTATTTATTCATCATTTTGTAGACCTAACTCCAAAATGTGCATAAATATCAAACATATGTGTTACCTAAATAGCCGTCTTTACATTCTTATATTTTTGTGCTCGGTGGTCATATATAATCCAGCAGCGACATGGACATAAGTTTTGCAGCTACCGATAACGACATTTGATATAAAACTTCACGCCGGGAAAGATCTATAGCTACTTGGGCGATATCAGCTTCTGTCAGACGAGTTAATTCATCTTCTGTGTTATATTTTATATTTGTAAGGCTGTCTTTGAGATCATCCAAGAATCCAAGTTTTGAACCCACAGAAACCTCAGTTTGAACCAGCAGATTGCTTATCTCTTCCAGGGAATTTAGCGAATTATTAATGAGTTCTTTCACTTGAGCATCGGTAAGTCCCTTTTCGTTTTTCAGTATGTCTCGAATGCTGATAAGGGTATTGAATATATCATAGGTTCCGGATATGCTTACCATCTCTACCCCAGTGCTGTTTATTTCTGTACTATCAACGTATAATACCTTTCCTGTTCTTGAATCTGTTACAGCTTGGTTGGTATCTCCACCGGCTGGCACAGTTACAGTACTGGCTCCATCATCGATGGAAAGTTTGTAATTAGAGCCGTCATAGGTTACTGTCAGCCAGGTATCACCGGTGACGCTGGATGTTCCTGTGCCGGCTTTGGCACCGGTATTGCCCAAAAAAACTGGAGTTCCACGATTACTGGAACAAAAGATATTCTCGCCTACATAAAAGGCTGATGATTCTAATCCGGGAGCCACCTCTATATTTCGATTCTCGGCACTACCTTGGTAGGTTACACTAATTATTTTTCCGTCAGAGCGTTCCACAACGTAAGGTGCTGACTTCGTATTGTCTCCACCAAACAGATATTGACCGGAATGTTTGGTATTAGCCAATAAAACTACCTGTTCGAGTATATCATCGATTCCTTCTGCAACCCTCTGTTGGCCTTGCTCTCCGTAGATATCGCTACTGATTTGTGTTAGACGTGTTTTCGTTTCGGTAAATTCTGATATCAAGTTCTCAATAATGGTTGAGGTCATATCCAGCGTCTGGATAACCTCTGATAAATTGTCTATATAATTTTCCAGCGACGTTTGTTGGGAGTTTAGGCCTAATACCTGGTATGTTGAGGATGGATCATCAGAGGCACGATTTATTCGAGCTCCGGTAGCTGTTTGTTCCTGGAGTCGAGCCATCGCCTCGCTGTGCGCATACAAGGCAAAGCTAATTTTATCGTAAATATTGCTCAGCATTCCGCTCATTTTAATCTCTACAATTCAGTTTCCGCTCAAGACGGACTTAGATTATTTCCATCATGGTCATTAAGGATGATTGAACCATATTTAGATATTTGGCCAATGCTTGAAACATCTGCTCGAAAATCAACATTTGAGCAGCTTCATCGTTGATGTTGACGCCGCTTATTTCGCTCTGGCCGCTGGCAAGGTTCTGAATCATAATCTCGAGGTTGTCCTCTCGCATTTGTCTTACAGAAATTTGTTGGCCCATGTTTGCGATCAGCCGGTTATAAAATTCTCCTGGCGTCATATTATTCAAATCACTGATAGCTTGGTCTTTCAAATCTGCCAGCCGCAGAACATTAGTATTGTCGGTCAAATCAGCCCCTAGGGCTGTTGCTATCAGACCCGGCGAATTAGTTATTTCCGAGCAAACTGCCATATCCGTTGCGCTGCTGCCGGAAAAGAAGGTATTGATTCCAACAGCAGCCAGCACCCCGGAAGTGTCGGTATTAGCAAAAGCATGGATTTCAAAGGAGTCATTTACATTTAAATCGCCGGTGCTGACTGATATTTTTATTCCATTGCCTATATCGAGCTTGTCACCTGCTGCATAGCCGGCGCCGACGTTCAGTGTTGTAACAACCTCGTCGGCACTATTTTTCACTTCGATCTGTATATCGCCGTTGCCTACCGAGCCATTGCCTACTACAGTTATTACAGTGAACGTGAAGGTCTGATTCTCCGTACCGTTGTAAATTCCGGAAACGGATATCGTTGGTGGCGGCGTTGCAGTCAAGTTAATTGTTGTAGGATTAGGCTCAGGCAAAACGGCGGGCAGAAAATCAAATTCATAGTTGGTTTCAGCTTGGATACTTAACTTTGAAGAATTTACCGTAGCATTTAAACTATCGATACCTGTAATAGCTGCAGCTATAGTGGTTAACGTATCGGTGGTTGCATTAATTTCAATCTTGTGACGTGATATTTCGCCCGTATCAGTATTCGTAACTCTTATGTATATTTGACCGTCAGTTACAGGTAGATCGAAATCAGCAAGATTTTCACTTGTCATTTTCCAGCCGGTCAACTTAGTAAATGAACCTTGTGATCCTACGCCCTGAACATGGTATTGATTCACCATTTGTATTATGGTCTTTGCCAAATCGTCCAAGTCATTGCGGAATCCATAGATTAGCTCGTTTTTCAAAGACAATAATCCACCAAGCCGTCCACCTTGTATGTTGGTGTTGTAGTTGATTGAGCCAACAGGTGAAATACCTAGATCTTCATTCTCATTTAAGCCCACCTCTAATTCGGTGACAGAAGCCCCAGACACAACAGGTATTCCAGCAATGATGACATCAACCACACCGTACTCTCTGTTGTGTGTTTCTATACTAATCAATTCGGCCAACTCTGCTATTCGCTGGTCTCTTTGGTCACGCAAGCTGTTGGCCTCCCCTCCAACCATTTCAATTCCTTCTATTTTATCGTTGAGTTCGGCAATCTGGTTTATCAGTATATTGATTTGCTCAATAGTATTGTCAGCTTCTAATATAATCTGGTTTTCTAACCTGTTCAGGTATTCTCCTAATGTTTTAAAGTGGTCAGCCAAATTCTGGCCAACAGTTACAGCTTGGTTTTGCCAAACAATCTCTGAGGGGTGAGCACTAAGATCCTGCAATGCGTTGAAAAATTCGTCTATTGCCTTACTCAAACTACTGCCGGCAGAAAGCTCTCCGAATGCATTTTCGATGCTTTTTAGTGTAGTAACTTCCTGCGAAATCTGTTGCAATGTCGACTGCTGACAGTAGATTTCCTGCTCTAAAAGACTGTCTATTAACCTTGTTGCACCGGTGATTTCGACACCGCCTCCTATCAGAATCGAACCAGCCTGTGTTGTGTATAGTGGTTGTAAATTTATTCTCTGACGGTGATAACCATCGGTAGCGGCATTGGCAATATTATTGCCAATGACATCAAAAGCCTTCTGCGCCGCGTCAAAGCCGCTAATTGCTATGGAGTAGCCTTGCATTTCATAGCTCCATTCCGTTCGACAAGCCCCTTAGGGACAAGCTCAGGACAAGTTTATACTTCGTTTTTACCGCCTGTTTGAATGGGATAAGATATCCTCAAAGCTTCATATTCACAAAAGTCGTTTCGGTTGACTTTCTGGTTGCACCATTGGGACTATAGAAAACCGTTCTTTTGCCTCCAAGATCGAAAAGGGCTTTCAAAAGCCGCCTTATGAATCTTGCACAGTCCGACAAAAGCAACATTGTGCTTAAATGTTCTTTTCTGAGTTCTTCTATCAATCCTTTTAGCTTTATCTTCCTGTCTTTTAGTTGGATTTTTTTCTCTTCCGGCAGTGCAACTTCCAGCGCTGACAGGGTCACCTGCTTGACGCTACAGCCAAGAGTATTAGCCAAATCTTTTCGTAAGGACAAGCGTTGCGATTCGGTGGCTGCATAACTATCCGCCTCAGTTTGGATAGTTTGTAGTAATTTGCTCAATGCTTCATAATCCCGCTTGATAACCAGACCGCGCAGTTCATTTAACCAGGATAAGCTTTCCTGTATATGCTGTATGTCTTTATCTAAAACCATCAGCAGCTCATCGACCCCATTAGAGACTTTTTCCTGAAGACCTGAGTCTTCCAATCGGGGGTTTTTAACAAGGTCTGCTTTATCTTGCATTTCAATTGTTGTAGCTTTCATATATTCTCATTCAGAGATTCTATCGTTTTACTTGTTTGACTATTACCAGGATTTGTACGCCCGACTTGTGTTAGAAACTCATATACATCTTTCCACAAACCTAAGCCGCCTTTGTTCGCAATATCTTGGGCCAGATTTAGCCAAAAGATTCCCTGAACCTGTTTGGAAGTCCCGTCTTTATCAAAGCCCCAGTCTCCGATGGTGTTTTTCATTTCTTCAAGCAGCTTATTGATCAAAATCGACTCAAAGTCTTTGGCGATTTGCCTCTTTTTCTCTTTTGAAAATTCGTCGATTTTGCTTGGGTCACACGTTGTGATTTTTGGGTACGACTGAGTGATGTCCCAGTTAACCCCCGTGCTTTCTTGCGAAAGCAATAACGGGGGCGGCGATACCGGATTGGTTAATATCAATTCACTGCTGTCCATTAAAATTACTCCTACATTATCACCAGCTTGGCCTGAAGAGCACCAGCTTTTTTCAAGGCATTAAATATTGCTATCAGGTCTCTTGGTGTTGCTCCTATCGCATTAAGAGCCTTGGCAAGCTCTGAGATAGTGACTGACCTGGAAACAGTAATCAAATGTGCGTTCTTCTCCTCGACGTCCACCATGGATTCAGGAACGACTTGTGTAGTGCCGGCATCGGAAAAAGGCGCGGTAGGCTGAGAAACTGTCGCGGTCTCCTTAACCTTTACTACCAAGCTGCCCTGTGAAATTGCCACTGCTGAGATACCAACATTTTCTCCCACTACAATGGTACCGGTACGCTCATTGATAACTACTACCGCGGCTACATCAGTAGTCACTTGAGGTTTTGTTATATCATCAATAAAACCGAGTATGCCTCCCTGGTTAATTTCATTGGGAATATTAACCTTGATTGTGCCGGCATCGATGGCCAGCGCGCTATTTGGGTGGATTTGATTAATAGCTTTGCTGATTTGCTCGGCAGTGGAAAAATCACTGTTTCTAAGATTGAGCGTGATAAATCTCTGGCCGCCAATGTATTCGACATACGTTGCTAATTCCTCCCTTTCCACTATGGCGCCGTTTGGTATTCGCCCGACCGTCTGGTGGTTCTTGGTGATGGTTGCCTTGTCTCCTGCTGCCGTCCAGCCTCCGGTCGAAACACCACCTTGCGCTACTGCATAAACTTGACCATCAAGGCCTTCAAGTGGTGTCGGTAAAAGCATTCCACCTTGGAGGCTCTTGGCATCACCTATAGCAGAAACGTCAGCATCTATGAGTGTGCCTTCGCGATCGAAGGGCCCCAGCTCTGCTGTAACTATAACCACGGCGATATTACCACCGGTCAGATCAGAAGGACTAAGAATTATGCCGGCGTCCCTCAAAATATTGGTCAGTATTTGTCGCGACGGCAATGTGCTATCACCGGTGTCAGCCAGGCCTATAACCAATCCTATGCCGGTTAGTGGATTACTGCGAATTCCTTTAATATCAATAATGTCCTTGATTCGCTCGCACTGCCCGACAGATGCAAGACTCAAGATACAAGACACAAGACCCAAGAAGCCAAAACCAATTTTGTGTTCTTGTACCCTTATTCTATTTATTGGTTTCATAAGCTATAACCTTCTAAATTCTAATTTTAAAACGGCCACAGAATATCAAACACTCGTCCAAGCCAGCTTGGCTTAGTGTATTTGTCCGAGACGCCACCGTTTTTGCTTACAATACGAAAGTTTGCCACCTGTTCACTTTTGACCGTGTTATCAAATGCAATATCACTGGGTCTGACTATGCCGCTTACCTCGATAGTTTGTATGTCACCTCCGATGTTACGGTTACGGGTCCCCATTACGACGAGATTCTGATTCGGCAGAACATCTATAACTACTACGGTGACATTATCAGTGAAGCTGCGCTCATCTTTATAATCGGCTTTACTGGTAAGCTCATTATTAGTCTCAGCGCTCATGGTAAAGCCGGGTATGCTCGGCAGGATATGGTCTATATTCAGGTTTCCATTAAAAGTACTTGAGCGATCGGTTTCCTTTTTTAAATCTCTTTTCGCCTTGTTATCTACCTTGCTGTCTTCGGTTATTTTAATGGTAAGGATGTCACCTATATTACGGGCGATGTCATCGGCATATAGCTCTTTCATATTCTTATCTCTCCTGGCCCAGATGGAGTCGGCCCAAGAGTTCACCATCGGCAGAGCAGACCATATCATGGCAAGCATGATTAACATTAATATCTTTTTGCTGTTCATTGTATCATCCTTAAGAACGGTGTTATTAAAAGATCGGTACGACAGTTCCATCTTCTTCGATTCTTGCTGCAATTATTCGCTGCGAGTCTATATTTCGGACCTTTATACATTCGCCTGTATGACCCTGCTGCATAGCTTTACCCAGTGCCGTGACAAGAAGTCCCGGCATATCAATTCTAATGACAACTGTTTCATTACGCTTGATGGAAACTGCCGGCTTGGCGGGTATTACCATGTCCGGCTGAATTGCTGTATTTGCCGGCAGAGCGCGCCTGGCGATGAGTCCATACGGTGGGCTCCAGTTTGCAGGCTCAGGGTAATCTGACACGATTTTTCCTATCTTGATGTTTTCAGGACTGATGACCGCACCTGCAGGAATCTCAGCCAGTGTCACTGCGGTGCGACAATTAAATTTCAGGCGGAACGTCACTTCACCGGACCCTATCTCATTGCTGTCGGCCAATACAGAGATCCTGACTTTGGCTTGATTTCGTGCACTGCTTTCAACTATACGCGGGTTTAATATCACATCCTTATCCAAAACTGGTAGAAGCAAATCTTTTGGTATCCGTAGCAGCTCGGCCTGGTAAGCAGAACCGGCTGATAAGTTTTTCTTTAGAAATGAATAGGCCAATTTGATAAATTCACTGCTTTTAATGATTTTGTGATGTTTTTTTACTGTTATTTCTTCTGCACCGGTCAATGTCACTATTGATGGTGGGATCCCATTACAGGCTAATCTGCTTAGTATAGTTGACCTGTCGATGACAATTTCCTGGCCCGGCATTGAAAACCGCCCCAATGCAATTTCGTTTACCTTGGCTACAAGAGATTCTTCACCTCGGATTATGCTGACTTGACCTAATCTCAGATAATTGTCTTGGACTGTGATTTTTCTGGGCAGATAAATCCGTATGCAGGTATCTTTTTGCGCGTTGTTATCCTGGCTGTTTGTTGACTCCGACTCAACCGAACCCATCGAAGTGTGGCAAAATAGGACACAAGTTATGAGTGCACAGGTTATAAACATCTCTGTGCCTTTGTACGCTTGTGTTATTATGCTCATTTTTTTGCTCATCATAATTTCTTACCTGATAATATTGTCTGCGGTTCGGAGCATATCGTCTCCCGCTTTTATTGCACGCGAGTTTATTTCGTATGCGCGCTGGGCGGTGATAAGATTAACCAGCTCGGTTATCATCTGGACATTGGACTTTTCCAGGAAACCTCCCTGGATAGTTCCGAATCCACTTTCGCCGGCTATGCCGGTTGTTGGTGAGCCGCTTGCCTCGGTTTGTGCCAGCAGGTTATCTCCCTCGCTGGATAGTCCTGATGGATTGGGAAATCGTACTAATTGAATAGTGCCGACAACCGATGAAGTCCCCGCAGAATCAGTGACATTGACTCCTCCATCCTTTCCGATATCGATGGAAGTAGCATCCGTTGGTACAGTAATGGCTGGCTCTATCGTGTAGCCCGTGCCTGTTACTAATTGTCCATTGGCGTTTATTTGCAGCGCTCCATCACGGGTATATCTGATGTCACCGTTTGGCAGTGTTACCTGCAGAAAGCCGTCGCCGCTAATAGCGATATCGAGTTTACGGCCTGTGTTTTGGAATTCGCCTGTAGTGAAGACCTTAACAGTAGAAGCAGCACGGACTCCATTGCCTACTTCCAAACCACCGGGAGATTTTACACCCGAAGCTACTTCTGTACCGGATTCTCTCATCTTGATATAAAGCAAATCCTGAAAGTCGATTTGGCTGCGTTTGAAGCCTGTAGTATTTATGTTAGCGAGGTTATTGGCGATAACGTCCACCATCATCTGCTGGGCCGTCATGCCTGTCGCGGCAGTGGAAAATGCTCTCAGCATAATATTGTCTCCTTACTTGGAACCCCGCAAAAAGTTGCGGGGCTAAATATTTAGCCCATTGCTGCGCCTATAAGGCTGCTGGATGTATCACCTTGGCTTGAAACAATCTTCATATTTGCTTCATACAGCCGGCACACCATTATCATATCAACAAGCTCATCGATTAATTTGACATTGGAGGCTTCCTGATAACCTTGTTTTACAACTATATTTTCTACTGTAGTTGGCCGTATATCTTCCGGAATTTTGTAACAGTTTGCACCGGCTGGTGTGAGTTTGTTTTCGTTATCTTTGAAATCAACAATTTTTAACTTGCCTATAGCTGTGTCCCTTGCGCTGATAGTTCCGTCGGTTGATATATTTAGCTCTGAAGGTCCAATGTCGCTCGGTATTGTGATAGGCCCAGCTTGGCCTGCCACGATGTATCCGCTGGAATTCACAATTTGGCCGTTTTGATTTATGTGGAATATCCCATTGCGACTGTATAGCGGCCCATTGGGTGTCTCCATCGCAAAGAAACCTTTGCCGTACAATGCAAGATCCAGTGGACGACCTGTTTCGACAATATTGCCCTGTGAAAAATCAAGTGTTGAACTCAAAGGCGAGCTGGAAGAATTCATATTTGTCCCTGCCTCGACTTGACCGGGCTCGTTGGAGTCAAGAGATTTTGAAAATTTGTTGCATATACGTTTGTATCCGGTAGTGCTCACGTTAGCTAAATTGTGTGTAATTATGTCAAACTCACGCATTAATGCGTTAGTGCTGGTTGTTATTTGGGCAAAGGTCTCTGACATTTTAAGTTCCTTTTACCAAAGCTCGACCGCGCGACCTTGCTGATCTTGTAGAAGTTCTTTTTGATGTCTGCCTGCTCGGTGTCTTCTTTTTCCGTGTCCTACGGTGGTTGTTAGGATTTGCCGAACTTTGGGCTATGACTGGTTCATTTTTGGTCCGCTTGCTAACGGGTATTTTGGTCAGCCTTTGGTTTATTCTTGCCGAAGCTAAGTTGGTTGCACGAACTAATTCATTTACGTCTGAGTCACTAAGTCCTATCAGCTCAACTGCTATTGATAGACCATTTTCTATAGGTCTTATGCGTTTGACCTCACAGATATCCTGTATTATTTTTGATGTTATTATTTTGCCGGCCTTTTTCGAGAATGAACTACTGTTTTCCTCCTCATACAGTTTAAATACTATTATCAATCTATCACCTGATTTTACATCCAACGGAACGTTTAGACGCAGACCAACACCGGCAAGTTCGGTGACAACTGCGGGTATAAATTCAGGAGGCCCCCAGGTATCTATTGTATTTTTTTCCGACCTTGGTTTCACATTATAGGCTGCTTTTCCATTATCGTTTTTTGATCTACTGTGAGGGACTTTTACAAATGGAAAACGTGCGATGAAAGCCGGTTTCTTTACCGGCACACGCACGAAACGCCGAAGGTTAATAAACCGTACATTATTACTGTGATTCAGAACTAATATGTCACCGTCGCAACGCACGACAGAGCTGTCGAACTCGCAAACTGAAGCTTTAAAATTAAAACGTGCGCGCCAATATTCGCCTGCACCAATTTTTACAGGTTCATTCAATTTGAGGGTAAGTTCTATATCATCGTTTTTTATTACCGTACAATCAATCCCTGCTGATTTGTGAGTTTCGCAGGGTGTTATTTGTAGCTCTTTACCTATGGGGATTTGTCTGCTGTTTAGCTTTTTTGATTTTGTTGTTAAATTAGTTGAGCTGCGAAACAGAAAGCCGAGCTTTTCACGCAGGAAAGCCAAAACTGTCTTTAAATGTTCATTTTCTTTGCCCCTTTGGAGTGTGGACTTCGTTGAGCTCATTTGAGCAGCAGCACTTTCTTCCACAAGTTTGGTAGCTCCTCGGTTAAAAGCGTCTTCCATACTAAAGATAGCATCGCTTTGTTTTAGCCCGCTTTTGAGGGCAATCTGCAGTAGAGTTTGGCGTTCCTCCTCACTCAGACCTGCTCTTTCAGCGCAGTCAAAAAATCCGCTATAGGAGGACTCGGCAATTTTCCGTTCTTCTATCATTCTTTTATAGCTAATCCATAAGAACAGCACGACCAATATGAGCAGGGCAACGGCCCCAATTAGAATAAGCCAATGCTCAACCGTTAAATTAGTTTCAAATTCCCTTAGGGCCTGCCACCGTTGGACAGGAGTTAGAAGCAAAAAAATCGAATTTAGCCCGTCGATGATTATTGTATCTATTAGCATCAAAGACTTCCTAAATATCGATACTGGGTGCTCAATACTTGTCGAGAATCGAGTATCAAGAATCGAATTACCTAATGAGGTTACTTAGCTCTCTTAAGATGTCGTTTGCTACCCTAATGGTTCTGGCGTTGGCCTGAAAGCCGTTTTGTGCTTGAATCAAAGTGACAAATTCTGTCGCTATATCGGCGTTGGACTTTTCCAATGCTCCTCCATGAAGAGAACCGGCTCCACCAGTCATGGCCTGTGTAGCTACTGCTTCACCTGAATTAGCCGAGGAATTGTAATATCCTCCGCTCGCACTCTCGAGACCCGACGGATTCTGGAACAGAGCTATCTGTAGAGCCGCGATGTTTTTCTTGATGCCGTTGGAAAACGCGCCGATAATAACTCCTGCGTTGTTAACAGAAACGGTTGAGAGTGTGCCGGCTTCATAGCCGTCTTGTTCTCTCGCTACGGCAGTAGAGTTTCCCTTGAACTGCGTCAGGCCGTCCATTTGGCTTGCAGTACCCATCCATATATCGATAGTTTGAGGGTTAACCGTATCATGATCAAAGGTTATTACGAACTGTGAGTCATCTGAGCCATCTAAGCCGTTGTAGGATCCATCGCTTGCATTAAAAGTTATATCTTCAATCCGCCTGTCTCCTGGGCTTATTTGATAAATATCACCTGTAATCGAGGTTAATACCATGTCCCATGTGTTGGCCGTATCTGTTCTAACAAATGCAGCGGTTAAAACATGCTTACCACCCTGAGAGTCAAAAATTGTAATACTGATGTTTTTGACCTCTTCTCCTCCGACAGTAAGTATTTCAAAGTAGCTCGGCATGGTCAGTGTGCCATCGCCGGAGTACGACAATACTATGTCTGATTTGCTGAAACCACTGGTATCATCGGTTATAGTGATTTTGCCGTTGACCAAAGATGCCGTAGAATCGGTAAGTGTGTTGGTGTTCAAATGAGTAATAAAGTCATCGAGTGTTGTAGTGGGATTAACGGTAAAGGTCAGTCCGCTGGTAAAGGGATCGCCGTTTAGATGATATCCTGAGATGGTAATTGTTCCTGATGTGCCGCTAAACTGGTCGAGCTGGTCAATCTCTGTAGCTTCTGTTGCCACCGTTCCACCGTTAGTAGTATATGCTATGTTCGAGGAGATTATTTGTGTTTGTGGTCCGTCGGTAAAGGTTGCGTTGGCACTTAAATTTCCAGCCACCTTTATTTGTGTTGTACTATTTGCTGGCATCGCGGCATCATAAGGGATGTGTACATTACTATCACCAGGTGTCTGGAAACCTTCATTTTCTCCTTCTAAGCCGATACGCTGCACAAGATAGCCGGTAGCAGGGTCCACCATATTTGAGTCTGCATCAACAGCGAATATTCCTGCACGGGTATAAATGTTTTGTTGACCATTACTAAGCACAAAGTAGCCTTCACCTTCTATTGCTAAGTCCAGAGGGTTGCCGGTATTTACAATGTTACCCTGCGCCATGTTGGGTATTATACCGCCTATACCGACGCCACTACCCATCTGTTGAGGGTTGGTACCGCCTACTGTCGCGGTAGGCTGTGATGCCTTTTTTATCGTTTCGCTCAAAAGCTCCGAAAAGGTTATTCTGCCGGCCTTAAAGGCGGTGGTGTTGACGTTAGCTATGTTGTTGCCAGCGATATCAAGCATCTTTTGATGGGCCTGCAGACCTGTAACTCCTGCTGATAATGCAAAACTCATTTTTGCGTCTCCCTATTTTGCGAATAATAATCTAGTTTTAGTTTTCTACCGATAGTACATTTTCCAAACCAATTATATTGTCTTCCACCACCAACCAGATTTCTCCGTTGGTGTCGTGATAAATCTGTTCAATGGTACCTTTCTGAGTATCAACAGTACCTTCCTCTGTTTCTACAGCAAATGAAACCTCCTTGTCTAATAACGAATTGGCATAATTTCGCTCTACGGAAGTTAGTATTCTTTCAAAGCTTTGGTTCATTGTCTCAAGCTGTTGCAATTGTGAAAACTGTGTTAGTTGAGAAGCCATCTCGTTGTTGTCCAATGGTTCAAGCGGATTCTGATTCTGCAGTTGTGCTATCAGAAGTTTCATATAATCCATTTGAATGTCACTTGCTGTGGCTGTTGCGGATGATAGAGACATAATTTTAACCTTCTTAAAATAACGAAACTAAACAACTTTTTGTTTGCGCTGGGACAAGTTTTAATACTACATAAAGTTGTGCCGACCCAAACGCAGAATTAGAAAGTGCAATTGCTGTGCCACATCAAAATGGCGTTACTTATTATGCTATGTAAGGTCTTGCCAAAGCAGAGCTTACCTGAAAAAAAAATGGTTAAATATGAAGGACAGCCCAACAGAGCACTTTTTTAGGAGGATAAATTTTCCAGTTCTTAAGAAGTTTTTGCCGGCTTTCTTAATAACGATGCGATGAATTCTGTTTTGTCATTTTCAGTCGACCAGGTGACATCAGAACGTCCCATAAAAAAGTTGACATTTAAAACTTGTACGTCCAATAAAATTATCACTTAATGTTGATATATCTCTTAGATAAAAAAACTTTTTGATATTATTGGCCCGTCCCATAAAAAATTAAAGTTGCTTTGTATTATCTGACGATTTACCAGTATGTGTATTTGAGGGTAGAGCTTGTCCAGTATTTATAGATGTTGTTGTGTTAACATAAATTGGGGGATAAGGCTAATGGTTCCGTAACAAGATGTGTTTGCTCCGCAGAATTGTTGTAGTAGGCAAGGATTCTGAAATTCAACAGTTGGCTCGGCAGGTTGGCCACGATATCTTCGTGGCCGACGACTTTGCGGAGGCTTTTGATATTGTTAAAACGGTTAATCCGGATTTAATTGTTGTTGATGATAGATTTAATCCGAATCACATCCAAGAATTCATAGGTACGACCGATAATAATTCAATTAATGTCCCCTTAGTAGTAATTGGCAGTGGGGAAAACAATCCTGATATATCCCTTAGGTTTATACAAGTTGGGGCTTACGATTATTTGCAGGGAAAGCAACCCCAACAAGTCGGGGACAAGCTCAGACAAATTGCCCATCAGATAAAAAACAAACATGTGGTGAGCTTGTCGAGTCCATTTGAGATTAATGCAGTTGAGAAGAACATAAGCAATTCCTTCAGCGGTTCGACTGCGCTCACCGCAGGCTTCACTCAGGACAAGTTTTTTGTTGATGAGTGCGCCGCATCCGTAGGAATAGCCGGTTGCAGCGAAGCACTTGTTAAGACACTTAAGATGATTAAGCTTGTTGCGGCCAGCCGATGTAATCCGGTTTTAATAATAGGTGAAACAGGCACAGGCAAAGAACTGGTAGCCAAAGCAATACATACCTTAAGACATCCGGACGAGCGGTTTGTAGCTGTAAATTGTGCGGCACTAACCGCTAACTTGCTGGAAAGTGAGTTATTCGGCCATGTCAAGGGTTCCTTTACCGGAGCTGACCGCGATAAAATTGGATTATTGGAATTAGCTGGTTCAGGTACGATTTTCCTTGATGAGATAAGTGAAATGCCTCTCGACTTACAGGCCAAGCTGCTTCGGGTGCTTCAGGAAAGAACCTTCCGAAAGGTCGGCGGTATTAAAAATATTACCTGCAATGCTACGATTATAGCCTCAAGTAATCGAAATCTACATAAAGAAACAAAGGCTAATCGCTTTCGATGCGACCTTTATTATCGTCTGAATGTCTGCCCTGTAGTTATTGCCTCTTTGAAATCTCCTAATAGAAGAGAAGATATCCCACTTTTAGCTGAATACTTCCTTAGGACATCGGCCATTTGTCCGGATAAAAGCAGGCAAATAACTTCGTTGACAAAGCTTGCACTTGAGGCTCTTGCCGAGCACGATTGGCCCGGTAACGTCCGAGAGCTTCGCAATGTTATTGACAGAGCGATTCTTTTTGAAACAACAGATAAAATCGGCCTTAGCAGCATTATATTAAACCCAACAGAATGCGCATTTACAACGTTCGCTGGAGCCGAACAAGCTTCGCAAGGCCTGCCCGATCCACCGAAGGCAGGATCGATTCCACAATGGCGGACTTGTTCACCGCAGCGAACGAATATCAAAGATTTTTCTCTGGCAAAAGCCGAACGTGAACTGGTTGCTCGAGCCTTAGCTGAAACAGGCTGGCAAAAGACTCAGGCTGCCGCTTTACTTGGCATAACCAGAACAACCCTATATGCAAAGGTCAAGCAGTATAATATCAAGAGAGATTCACAAGCTAACGCAAGCGGACAAATTTTGGATGACTTGCAAGATTATGAACTCGAATCACATACACCTCAGACAGTGATGGTTACTTAAAAAGCTGCATCCCGCCAGCCGGGATTCCGATTTTTAATCTTCGATACCCGATTCTCGACGAGTATCACCCCACCCACTGCTGGGCGAGGCAATATCGCTGCCTTTGATTTTTCGATGTCAGAAAACCTATCGGCACGTATAGAATCCTGACATTTCTTTTATAAGCTAAACATCCAAAGCGGGGTAAAAAGGCCGTATTTTCAGTTAAAAACCAGCAATAATACCCACATTACTGTCTGTTCGCGTCTCTGGCACCGTTATTGCTACATTTAATTCAGGTTCTTATGCCTGCACCTGTGTTGCCTGCACAGGTTACGCAGGCACAGGTGAACTGCTGGGTGGTCCCGCACCAATTGAACCTTAGACCAGAACCTAAACCTAAAAAAAGCTAAGTCTTTCGTCATAGGACAATTGGTGCGGAGATATTTGACTTCTTTGATGATGAAATAAAAAATAATGGCTTCAAAAAAGCAAGGTGCTAAACGAAAACGGAATTGTACTAAATCTGCTAAGGACCGTGATCCGAGCGCAGGGCAGATTAATGGGCAGCCTTCACAAAAACAATCCATTCCCTGCAGCCCCCAAGTGGCGAAGGATGAAATGGCAGAAAGAGAGCAAAGTCCCATATCGCAATCACTAATTCGGGATAAGCGTCTTTCGGTGATTCAGAAAATTCTCGTTATTAGCATCATTTTGATTGCAGCAATGTTGCTATATGTGGTTTTTGGATCACGATCAAGGACTAAATCCAGTCACGGAGCAGAAAGTACAAGCCAAATATCAACTTCCAAGGAGCAAACTCATGGTGAGCTTGTGGCCAAGCCACTTGTCGAACCTATCCCCATTGCCACTCAGCAATCCACCACCGCGGATAGCCAACCATCTCATTCTGAACCCGCCGGTGGTAAGATTGATGGTCCCACAGAGATAGTGCAGCCATACAAGCAAATAATCCCGACAAGTCAGGATGCTGTTTCATCAGCACCTGTAGAGAGTCTCCTCTTCGAACCTGGGGTTCAAAGCCAAAGGCAGGTCGAACAGGAGGTTCCATCTTTGTCTTTAAGAACTGCTGAAATACTATATAAGCAGGGAGATTTCAAAAAGGCTTACGATGTTTTTGACCAGCTACGTCGGAATCTCACTGCCGATCCAGAAGATGACCCATTGAGGGATTTTCTTCAGCTTAAAATGGCTTTCTGCCTTAATAAAGCTGGAGCCGAGACAGATTTGTTCAGAGCGGTTTTGCAGAGTCGTTTTCCCATTATAAGAATTATTATTAATTACTATCAGTGCATAGATTTAATACGGAAAAAGCAATACTTAAAGGCCCAAACCAAAGCTTACCAGACAATCGCCTTAATTGATGCAGTTGATTGGTCTGCTCTGGACGAAAAGAGCGATGAGCTTGACCAGCCACGATGGCCCGCTCCCCGCCTTCGCGGGGACAAGCTTGCCCCTGCCCAAGCAGGGGGCGGGTTTGATCCGGTCCAGGGCTCCGCCTTGGCTTCGCAATTGGCAAGAGATTGCTATTTCCTGGCTGTTGAGTGTTTGACTAAAGAAGTCCTTTCCCTAAGGGATGCGGATAAAGATCTTCCATCTAAGTTATGGAACCATAACTTGGAATTTGACCCTATTGTTAACCTTTCTGATGCACAACTGCAGCGATTTCTAAGTTCCGGCTCAAAGCAATTAAATAAAGCGGTACTTGCTCCATATATTCAATCTATCGGCACACATTCAAAGGTACAAGATCGGAACTTTATACCCCGCTGGGAAATTTCATGCTGTAGCGCATCAATTGGAGAGCTATTAGCAAGATTTGCTGCAAACGCTGACTTTGATATTAACTGGACCTGCGATTTTACTGAAGGCCTGCGCAATAGACCTGTGAAATTGTATATGTCTGGAGTAACAGCACAGCAATTTATCACGGTGGCAGCCGGCTGTGCGGGTCTTTTAGCCCGTTTCGATAATGAAGGAACCGTGGAGATTTTCGATCCGTTTGATTATGCCTCACTATCGGAGCACATAGCTCTGATCAGCAGGCAGGCTGTTTCGCTGTGGCAGCAGTTTATTCTTACATTCGGTGACGATGAACGCATAGCTAATGCTCATTTTGCAAAAGGACTTTTACAGGAACAGCAAGGCCACATTAATGAAGCCGTTGCTGAGTATAAATTGATGGTCAATCGTTACTACCGGTCATCTCTTGCGCCGTTTGCTTTGTTGAAATCCAGCAAGCTCAAAGTCGGCTTGCACGACTATTTTGGTGCACGCGAAGATTTGAAGCAAATCGTTGAACAATATCCTCATAGCGGGCTTTACGACCAGGCTTGCTTGTATCTGGCTGAGACGTCGATGAATGCCGGGCTTTTGCAGGAAGCTGCTCAGCTCTATCGCAAGGTTTACAATATGAGTCTTTCTCTGGAATCACAAAGGGCTTCTATCCTTGGAGCTGGTAAATGCTTCTATGAGGATAAAGATTATGAAAACGCAGATAAATGGCTGACTCGATATATCAACTCTTTCGATTCGGCTCAGGACAGTTTTGCTGAAAATCGTACAAATCAAGATTTTTATTCAGCCTGTTTCCTGTTAGGCAAGGCTAACCTGGCTCTTGGAAAATACGAGCAAGCTTGCCAGGCTTTTCAGTACACACTGGCAGGACAGCTCCCAATGCAGCAGTATTTAGAAACCGTCTTGGCATTAGTTAAAACACACATCCAGGCTTCGGCGAGCTCAACCGAGCCACAGAGACATTTAGTCGAAGCGTTTAAGTTATTAGAAAGCACCCGCTCCCGCCAATTCTCGCAGGAAGAATCTATCGGAATATTACTGCTTAGAGCGAGTGTTCTCCGTTCGATGGGTCTGTTTGATGAGGCTGTAACAATACTTGGTGACACAGCACAATATTTGCATGCCTCACAGTTAAAGGCCGAAATTCTTTTTGAGCAGTCCAAATGCTTAATTGCCAAAGGCGATCTGGCGTCTGCACGTAAGAATTTAACTGAAATCCTTGTTTTTGTTGAACCCGGCCCTTTGGCATACGAAATCATGTATGAATTGGCTGATCTTTGCCTGAAGCTCAACGAGAATACCCAAGTAATCTCTATAAGCCTGCAGATTTTAAACTCTGAAGCGGAAGATACGCTAAAGCAAAAAACATCGGAACTTCTGGCCACAGCTTATACTCGCCAGAAAGACTATGATAAGGCGGCTTTGGTTCTTCTGGGACAATGGAAAACAGGTAATAACACAGAAACGAAAGGTGATTTAGGAAAGCAAAACCGTGATGATATTATTTCACAAGGCCAAATTAAACAAGATGTTCAACTTGGTGAAGGTTAAAGAACATATAGGGTGTGCTCTGCACACCATCAAAGCAATGGTGGGCACAGCCCAGTCTACAAAACGAATTTCTTGTTATCTTTTAGTATTTTTAGTCAGCTCCGTAGCACTCTGCAGTGGGGCTGGCAGCGATGCTTCATCTAAGCAACGAGCTGCAACCGTTTCCTCGGTGCCTCAGTCGGTAGAGCATTTACAGGATGCAAATGCACCCGAAACACAGACAGCCAAAGATTCATCACAGGGTGGTTTGTATGTTGCTGCGAAAACGAGTAGTGAGATTACAGGACAGCTACGATATAACGGCATCATTGCTCCTGAAAGCGAACAGAGCGTAAAGAATAGGCAGGAGCTTCAGCGGCTGATTGCACAAGTTCACTCTGTTAAATTTGAACCGAAGAATCGGATCCCGGGACCAGCCAAAACCATTAAGCCGGTTC
>Ga0315532_1000666_pt1 | contig 27232 bp, 26 predicted proteins | sample SalMarWE160370MG_FD_203082 | JGI IMG/M metagenome (GOLD analysis project Ga0315532, IMG submission 203082) | Salt marsh sediment microbial communities from the Plum Island Ecosystem LTER, Massachusetts, United States - Salt Marsh Sediment WE1603-70 ...
TCCAAAAAAGCCACAGGCTCATCAGCAATAAGCAACCTTGGTTCTAAAACTAAAGCCCGAGCAATGGTCACTCTTTGCATTTCCCCACCACTGAGGTGGTGGGGGTATTCATTTAAGAAAGCCTCAGAATCAGGCAATTCAACTTCTCTCAAGACTTGCCTGACCAGGCGGTCCCGCTCCTCATTTGTTCCAATCTCCTGGATATTCAGCGGCTCCTTCACTAATTCCAGCACAGAGAGGCGATGGCTCAACGATTCTCCGGGGTTTTGGAAAATCATCTGCACTTGCCGGTAAAAATCTTTTCCTCTATTACTCACCAGCCTATTCTCAAGATAGGTTTCCCCCTCCGTAGGCTCGATAAGTCCCATAATTAGCTTTGCTAGAGTGGTCTTGCCCGAGCCACTCTCGCCCACTAAGGCTAGCGTTTCACCCCCCTCAATGGTTATGCTGACTGCATCCACAGCTAAAAGGGAGCCGAAACGTTTGCTCAGATTTTTGCTTGACAGCAAAGGAATGATGCCTCCCCGGTGACAAGCAATATGTCTTCCCTGAATTAGCCTCAGGGGAGGTACTTCTCTTTGGCAAATTTCTATGGCTTGAGTGCAGCGAGGATGGAAGGCGCATCCGCTCGCCGAGCGATCCACGACGCCTTTTATCCCTTGTAAATCTTTTCCCGTGGTCATGCCGGGATAGCATCTAATCAGTGCCCGGGTGTAAGGATGTCGTGGGTGGGAGAGGACGTCACTTACCGGACCAAGTTCTACAATTCTGCCTGCGTATAAAACGGCAACTTTGTCAGCAAGCTTGGCTCCAGTGCCAATATCGTGAGTCATCACAATAAGGCTGCAGCCATGATTAATGTGCTTGACCAAATCAATTACCTCAGCCCGGGCTGGAGCATCTAAGGAAGATATTGGCTCATCAAGAATTAGAAGCTCAGGCTGATTGGCTGAAGCTATGGCAAGTAATACCCTTTGCTGTTCTCCTCCGCTCAATTGGTGAGGGTAGGCAGAAAGCCGATTTACTGGAATCCCAAAGCTACTTAGCAATATTGATGCCTGTTTTCTGGCTTCTCGCCGATTTTTCAATTTGTGCTCTGTTATAGGCTCAGCTATCTGATTCAGAATGGTATGAACTGGGTTTAGCATGTTATTGGCATTTTGAGGTGCCAAAGCTATCCGATTGCCTCTTAGCTCGTTGATTGTCTCCTCAGGAAGGGAAAGTAAGTCCAGCCCATTAAACAAAATTTTCCCTTTGACGCTGCCATCCACTAACCGCATCAGGCTCAAGGCAAGGGTGGTCTTCCCAGCACCAGACTCACCAATGATAGCCAAAGATTCCCCATCTTTGAGCTCGAGGTCAATTCCATTGAGGATTTTCTTTTCGCCGTAACTCACTTCTAGGGCTTCTAGCTTAAGCATTTGCTTCACTCCTCAATCTTGGGTCCAGAGCTCCCTCCAGAGTATGACCAATGCCAGTAACCGAAAGGATGGTTAGAGATAAAGCTACCCCGGGAGGAATCAACCACCATCGCCATACATTAAGGTAACAAAAGTCAAGGGCCTCATGCATCATCATCCCCCAACTGACTGTCGTTGGGTCAGCTATGCCAAGAAAAGCCAGCCCAGCTTCCATGAAAATAGCTCTTCTTACGCCGTAAATGAACCCCATCAGTAAAATAGGAACAAGGTCAGGCAAAATATGTCGGAATATTAGATATAGATTGCCTGCCCCAAAAGACCGAGCCGCTGAAATGTGCCCCAGCTCTTTTAGGGAGAGAGCTTGAGGTCGTATTGTTCTAGCTCCATCCTGCCAACCTAACAACGCAAGGAGCAAAATCAGTACCAAGAGATTAGGCTTGAGATATGCTGCTACCAAAATGATGACGATAATGGCGGGGATGACAATGAAGGCATCTACAATCCTCATAACTATCTTGTCGTATAAGCCACCCGCCAAAGCTGCCGAAGTGCCGATAATAGCACTCAAGATGATAGCTAGAAAGGCTGCTGAAAACCCAACCAGCAAGGAAGTCCGGGCACCATAGATAAGTTGGCTTAAGATGTCCTGTCCCACGTGGTTTGTGCCCAGCCAATGGTTGAAAGAAGGAGGCTCAAAAGCGAAGGGAGTTTGGGTATTCGGCTGGTATGGTGTCAGCAAAGGACCAAATATGGCTATGATTAGCAGAAGCAAAAGCATGACTATTCCAAACATAGCAAACTTACTGTGCCTTACTTCTTGTTTAAAATTAATGTGCATAACGAATCCTCGGGTCGAGTTTAGAATAACTTAAATCCACCAGAAAATTAGCTATAAGGACGGAAAAAGCCACAATCAGAAGCACACCTTGAAGAATGGGGTAATCTCGGGCCAGCAGTGCTTCGTAGGTCAGGTATCCTAGGCCAGGATAAGCGAAGACGATCTCGACAAAAATCGCACCTGTAACCATCCGGCCCAGTTGTATCCCCGTTCGAGTAATTACTGGAAGCAAGGCGTTTCTCCCGGCATGTTGGTATCTTATTGTCCAATCAGGTAGTCCTTTGGCTTTCGCCATGAGTATATAGGGATTTTTCAGCACAGTGACCATAGTATTTCTGGTCAGTAGATAACTTGCTCCAATATGGCACAAAGTCAAGGCAGTTAGTGGTAAGAAGAGATGATGAAGAACGTCCAGCACCAGGGCAGCTCCGGACAGTCCTGAATAAGGGGTAATTGCCCCTGATAATGGAAAAATCCCCCAAGTCACGCCAAACCCGATGAGAAGCAAAATCCCCAAGAAGAAATCGGGAAAGCCGCTGACTGTCATAAGACTGATGAGCAGAGATTTATCTCGGCGGCTGCCTCGCCTCCAGCCTGATTCGATGCCGAGAACAATGCCTAAAAGAGTAGAAATGATGAGTGCCGTGCCTACCAGAAGCAATGTCCAGGGAAGCCTCCCGAGGACTACTGATGACACCGGCGAATTGTAATAGTAAGAATGGCCCAGGTCTCCTTGCACTAGTGCCAGCAGGTAAGCACCAAACTGTTGCCACAGGGGTTGGTCCAAAGCAAAGCGCTCTACGAGATGAGCTTTGAGCTCCGGCGTCATGGCAATCAGTGCCTCGTTACCGTAGATTGCCATCAGTGGATCTCCCGGCATCATCCTGGGCAGTAAAAAGTTCAGCGCTAGAATGAGCAAGAAGGCTATAGCATAAGTGATAGTGTTTCGCTTGGTGAACATTCCGTTATAGTCTCCCTGAGATTACGGGGTTTCTTTGCTGTCACCATCTGTAATTAAACCCTCGGCAAACTCTCTTTCTATTTGGAGCATCCAGTCAGCCCTCTTTACATTGTCGGCATGGTAGTAGCTGGGGATATAAGGCTTAATGTCTATCAACGGGCTGCCATCAAGGGCATCCAGTCCTTGCACCTTCAGCACATTCTCTTTGCATTTCACTAATCGCACCACTGTGGCACAAATGGTATTAGGCCGTGCCGGGCTGCAGGTAGCGAAAATACCTACCAGCGGTAAATCCTTTCTCCCCATCGGGTGAGCCTTGATGATGGAGCGACCCTCGGGGGCAACACGATGTGCCCAATAAAGAACCAGAAGGTGGGAGAAATCTTCTATACCATCAAGAATACCAGCGAGGCTGCTATCGATCACCAGCTCAGATATTACCTCCCGGCTATCGCCTATCCCCGCCTTTCGCGGCCGCCACTCTAGATCGCCGGACTCAGCCACCAGACTCGGCTCCTTCAATGGGCTTCTCACTACCCCTACTGGCCTTAGCAACATCTCAGGTAAGCCTTTGCCATTCTGTACTTTTTCTGGTGATTCCACTTCACCGTCTCCTCTCTGTGCTAGAAGAGCGTCTACTTCCCCTTTGATGGTTCTGTAAACTTTGTCCTCCAGGTCGTTCGAGGGCAGCCTCTTCTCCTTTCGGATGCCAAGCAGTGAGGTAAGCTCGATATAGTGGTCCACCGTCATTCCCTCCCTCTCGATTAGCTTGGCACCGCATCGGACGCCACAGGCATCGATTAGAATTCGTTTCTCTGATTTTTCCGTAATTTCCTTAAGCTTCCACGGTACTATTACAGCAGGAAGACATCCTATCTTGACATCATCTGGGTTTTCCTCCCATATCCTGATACAAGCTCTTGAAGCAGCGACGCCTGTTGCACATCCACCATAGCAAGTAAAAACCAAGAGCCTATGGGGTAAGCCAGCTATTTCTGATTGCACCTGCATATCATCTGCTTGCACTTTACAGTTCACCTCTCTTCACTTCTACTGTTTCCCGAAAGACATTCTGTTCAAGGGGATGGGTACACCACTGGCAACGCCGTCCTTGGTGTAGAACAGATCCACGCGGCCGTCGTGGGCCAAGTACCACTTAGGATAGTAGAGAGTGAGTGCTGGCAGATCCTCGGCATAAATCTCCTGAATCTGGAATACCAGGTCTTTCCTCTTCTCAGCATCCATCTCAGTTAGCTGTGCCTCAAGAAGCTGGTTCAACTTCTCGTTTGATGTGTAGCGGGCACTGTTGAAGCCCTCGTCCATAATCACCCTTTTAAGGAAAGACGGTTCGTAGAGACCTCCATGCCCGTAGATAGATAGGTCAAAATCCCAGGCTCCTACTTTGGAGTCAACCGTCTTGGCTTCCATAGTTGTGAAGTCTATCTTTATGCCCACTGCTTCCAGTTGCTGCTTGATGAACTGCCCGACTTCCTGGTAGTCAGCCGCAGCTATGAGTTCCAGCTCCAGTACCTTATCGTCTTTGGTGAAATAGCCATCCTTCAGCTCGTAGCCAAGCCCTTCCAGAATCTCTCTTGCCTTGGCAGGGTCGTACTCGTATTGCGGAGTGTCAGGGTTGTACCAGTCGCTGGTAGGTGGCATCATCCCCAGGCTACCCGCTATGGCATAGCCTCGCTGGGTAATCTGCACTAGGGACTCCCGGTCTATAGCGTAGGCTAGCGCCTGCCGGAACTGCTTGGAAGATAAAGGCTCTTTCTGATGGTTTATCATCATCTTGGCGTTCCAGGCAACCGGTGCCGTAATTACGGTAAGGCCTGCCTCTTCCATTTCAGAGACGACTTCGGGGGGTACGTCACCAGCATCTACTGAGCCTTCCTTCAGCGCCGCCGGAATCATCTCGGCACTTATTTTGACGAACTTAATTTCGTCCACGACAGGTTTTCCCAAATAGTAATCGCCATATGCCTTGTAGAGATAGGTGCCATGCTCCTTACTGTAGTCTGTTAATGTATAAGGTCCAGTCCCAATGACAGCCTCCGGTCCTGTTAGGCTCGTGGGGTCATCCACGCCCTCCCAGATATGCTTGGGAATGATAGGCAGGGTTCCCGCTACATCATTCAAGAAAGGAGCATAAAGCTGTTCCAGGTATAGTTTTACGGTGTAGTTATCAACTGCTATTGCATCTCTTACCCCGCTGGGACCTATCAATGTGACGAAGGGATTAGGGTGGGTCTTCACATAATCAATGGTGAAAACGACATCCTCGGCGGTGAAGTTGGTGCCATCATGCCAGGTGACGTCGTTACGTAGTTTAAATATATAGGCATTTTCTTCTGCAACGTATTCCCACTCCTCAGCTAGCTGTGGGACAAAGCCAGAGGAATCTTTCCAGACGAGGGTTTCAGAGATAAAACTCATGCGGATGTATCCCGGCCCCCGGGCGTAATAAAGGTAGGGAGATGGGTAGCCCCAGTCTCCCGTAGAATCTGCTATAGTATAGGAAGTAGACTCCGATGGCTGCCCCCTTCCGCCGTAAACGATAACCAATAAACAGCATACCAAGGCTAAGGGTAACAGGATGAGGAGCGCTTTCCGAAGTGATATTCGCGTTTTCAACTGTGGCATCTTAATTCTCCTTTCTGTCTAAAGATATGCCATCTCCAGCGAGTTGGTTGTATTCTCGCCCGGAACAGGGTATGCACACAGGTCGGCCGTTTTGTACTCCAGCCCTAGGTTCCATAACATTCTCCCCACAGATGCTGCACTTCACACTGGCAAAGATGCGTGAATAGGCTGGAACCTGAATGGTCGTTCGTTTGACATTAAAAAGCTCATCATCGGGAATGTCTAACATCTTGAAACCAATTCGACGCCAATTCTCTCTCAGTCTTCGTTGGTCTTCATTTGTCCCCTTGCGCTCAATCACCACTTTCTGGAACAAGCGTTGAGCTTTGGGTTCGCGTTCTTCCAACAACCTACTAATGTCCTTAACTGACACCCTGACTGCTTCTCCATTCCTTTTGGCCAGAGTGAAGGCAGTCTTGCCGTAGTCGCGGTAGATAAGTGCATTATTCCCAAAGCTGCAGCCAGTGATAAACTGAACACCATCACTGAAGCAATTGTTAGTCTCTATGATGGCGATTACTTCCTCCATGCCAGTAGAACTGACACCCAGTTCATTCACTGCCTGAACGGCAGCCTTTACTCCCATGGCCAGAAAAGGACAAAAATGCCCGTGTAACTCTCCTGCTTTTGCTAGTAACTTGGGCAAATCTCGCACTTTTATGGCGTCCTCAATGACATATCTTGGATTCTGCATAAACTTATCTTCCAAATTGTTCTTACCTCCTTTCAGTATTCCTTGCATGTGCAACTAATTGCAGTATTAAGGTAAAAAAATAATATCTACAGGCTATTAAGGCATAGAATCTCTGACGCACCAATTTTGTATGCATTGGAACACATTACCCCTTGAATATGTTGCAGTTAAATGCTGTTGCAATAAATTGCAACACAAAACAAAAAATTTGTCAATATTTTAAAGGCGCTTTAAGTGCGCCACATGACTTAAGGGGACTGATGACGCGACCAACTGCAGAAGTAGGCAAATGAGTGACGTCTCTCAGCTTGCTTGAATGATGTCAATGAAGTAAGATAGATATTGGTTTCATAGCAATAGCATAGGAGCACTTTATGACCCGAAGCTCAGCAAAACAGCCCCAACTTGGGACAACCCTGGTTACCGAGGAATGGTTACTGCAAACTCTGGAGCGTGTGAAATCGGGTGAATTATCTCCTCTCCAAGCCGTGGAGGAATTGAGCGTCCTTCCCTATAAAGAGTTAGCCTATGCCAAACCTGACCATCACCGTAGCCTGCGCCTCGGCTTTCCCGAGGTAATCTTTGGACAAGGCAAGACTGTGGAACAGATAGTAACTATCGCTGAGGGGCTTGCTGCCCATTCTGAGCGACTGCTGATAACAAGAGTGAGCCAGGAGACTTTTAGTGCCGTCAAGGAAAAAATACCGGATGTAACTTATAACGCGCTATCGAAGAGTATTATTCTTAACCGGAAACAGACCGCTCCACGTCCGGGGATTACCGTTGTCACGGGCGGTACCGCTGACATCCCGGTGGCTGAAGAAGCGGCTGTAACCGCCGAGCTGATGGGGAACAAAGTAGAAAGGGTCCATGATGTCGGCGTGGCGGGTATTCACCGGTTATTAGACAAGCTGCCCCAGTTGCGCAAGGCAAGGGTAATAATCGCTGTAGCCGGTATGGAAGGAGCCTTACCCAGTGTTATCGGTGGGCTTGTTCCAAGCCCCATAATCGCTGTGCCAACCAGTGTTGGTTACGGGGCCAGCTTTGCTGGTCTGGCGCCACTTTTAACCATGCTCAATAGCTGTGCTCCTGGTGTGGCTGTGGTTAACATTGACAATGGCTTCGGTGCCGGTTATATCGCCGGACTGATTAATCGTGGCTCGAAAGCCCAAAGTGAAGGCTGAAGAGAAGCTGAAGCGCTTGAAAGAGACCCTCACGGAGATGGGGTCGGTGCTTATTGCCTATTCCGGCGGCGTTGACAGCACTTTCCTAGCTTCTGTTGCCAGTGAGGTGCTTGGACAGTGTGCTATGGTTGTCTTTGCTCATTCACCAATTTATCCGCCCTGTGAATGCGAGGACGCAGAAACTCTCGCTAGAAAGCTCGGCTTTCGATTTACCACGATTGAAACTAACGAACTGGAAAACACACAGTTTGTTGCTAACTCACCTGACCGCTGCTATTACTGCAAGCAAGAACTGTTTCAACAGCTAGGGGGAATTGCTTCCGCTGATGGTTTAGACTGGATTGCTGACGGCTCCAATTATGATGACCTTGGTGATTACCGCCCCGGCAGAAAAGCCTTAGCCGAGTTGGGCATCCGCAGCCCTCTCTGCGAAGTTGAACTGACCAAGGACGAAATTCGAAGACTATCTAAGAAGAGGGGACTACCAACCTGGGATAAGCCAGCATCACCTTGCCTGGCGTCACGCATCCCTTACGGCACTCCTGTTACCCGGGATACTCTCCGCAGGATAGCTGATGGAGAGCGGTATCTGCGAAATCTTGGCATACGTGAGTACCGCTTACGCCATCATGAAAACATTGCCCGCATCGAGGTTAACGGGAAAGGCATGTCGTTACTCCTGAACGGTCAAATACGCCAGGACTTGGTGAAACAAATAAAAGCCCTGGGTTATACCTATGTCACCCTTGACCTTGGCGGATACAGAAGCGGCAGCTTAAATGAAGAGCTTATTAGGAATATTGAGGGAAGAAAGTAACATGGCAAAGGTAGCTTATTTTGATTGTTTCTCGGGCTGCAGCGGCGACATGATTCTGGGCGCTCTGGTTGATGCCGGGCTTCCCCTAAAGATGCTGGAAAAGGGATTAGGCAGCCTTGCTATTCATGGCTACAAGCTTTCCGCAGAAAAGGTGAAACGCTCCACAATTACTGCAACCAAGTTCACGGTGACAATGAATGAGACCGAAGCCCAGCCAGAGCGTTCACTTAAGGATATATTTAGGCTCATCAAAGCTAGTAAGCTTCCCGAAAAGGTAAAGAATACAGCAAGCGCTATTTTTCAGCGCCTGGGGGAAGCTGAGTCCAGAATCCATGACGTCCCTCTGGAAAAGGTCCATTTCCATGAGATAGGAGCAGTTGATTCCATTATAGATATTGTAGGAGTGGCGTTCGGACTTGACGCTATTGAGATAGAGCGTTTTTACTCGTCTCCGCTACCTCTGGGGAGCGGCAGTATTTCGACAGCACACGGCATCTTGCCTGTGCCGGCTCCTGCAACGCTGCGACTTATAGCGATGTCCAATACCCCAATCGGCGATTTCCCAAAGCAGTCTCAACCTCAGGGCGAGCTGGTGACGCCTACGGGAGCGGCGATAGTTACCACGCTGGCAAACTTCGGCAGGCCTGGTATGACCGTAGAAAAGGTAGGCTACGGGGCTGGAACCAAGGACTTTGAAGCCTGGCCCAATGTCATGCGCATCTGGATTGGTGAAGAAATAGAACCTGTCGGTAGTGAAAACCTGATTTTGCTTGAAACAAATATTGATGACATGAGTCCGGAAATCTACGGGTACCTCATGGAGAAACTTTTTACTATGCAAGCTGTTGATGTTTGGTTTACGCCGATACAGATGAAGAAAAATCGTCCGGCAGTGATGCTGAGTGTTCTCGCCCCCAGACACGCCGAATTCGATTTGACTCAAACCATAATGCGAGAGACTTCAACGCTTGGAATAAGGGTGAGCCCTGCTTTCCGGCACATTGCTGAACGGGAAATAATTGAATTTGACTCCACCATAGGACACACGAAGGTAAAGGTCAAGCGCTTTATGGGCAATATTCTTAGCATCCACCCGGAGTATGAAGAGTGCCGCCGCATCGCATTGGAGCGCGACATCTCCCTACAAGAGGTCTATCGCATCGTAGAGACCGAGGCCCGTAGATACCTCGCGGACTAGTATTTGCAAGTAATTACAATTATCAGGCAAGAAATTAGTCCCTTTCCAGTTGTATTTGAGACTTTAAGAAGTCTATCTGTCGCACCTTGCCCTGGAAAACCTTCCTCTCTCCGAAGAGGGTCTCCACTTCTACTTGCCGGTCAGCAATTATCAGGCGGGCGATGTCCTCCAGAATCGGCTTGTCACCTTCTTTAGCCTCATAAAGTTTAGCCATACACATCTTAGTGCCTCTCCTTGCTCTCTGGCAGAGCCTGTTTTGCTTTCATTAGTTCATTGCTAGCCGCAGCCATCTTGACGGCTGCTTCTCGTAACTGTTGGGCTACTTCAGTGGATAACGAGACGGCTTTATCAGCCCAATCACGGAACTCTTTCTCATGCTCGCTGTTGTGTTCAATCCAATAGTCAAGCAGAATGTGCAGTTTTTCCTGAACGTCATCCATAATAATGCTTTTTCACAATGGGCTGTTAGGCTTTGTTTCCTTTTTTTCTACGGCACCCACCGCACTCTCCTGAAATGGCCAGATGCCTTAAATCAGCATCAAAGCCGTATTCCTGAAGCAAGGTGTCTTTTAACGGATATAGTACAGATTCCTCCAGGTCTATTATCTTGCCGCAGCTACGACAAACGAGATGATGGTGATGCCCCTTCTCAGCAACATGATAGCGGACACGTCCTTCGCCGAAGTCGGTTTCCGTAACCAAATCTAATTTCTTCAGTAGCTCCAGAGTACGATAGACAGTGGATATATTGGCATAGGGATAACGGCTATGTAACTGCTCGTAGATTTCTTCAGCGCTGATATGCTGGTCGGCATTGTGAAGTGCCTCGATGACCAGCATGCGCTGGGGAGTTAAGCGATGTCCCTTTTCTTGAAGAGTTTCGTGGCAGCTCATTGGAAAGGGTATTATAGCAAGACAACAAAATTATTGCAACAAGTTGCTAATGCAAGCACAAGCGACCTTGTCATTGCGAGGGGCGCAAGCCCCGAAGCAATCTCGCAAAGTTTCGTTTGCTTTTTGCATTTTGACTTTTATTTGTTCCTGCTTTCCAGTGATATGGTGACTGGCCCATCATTATGAATTTCCACCAGCATATGTTCCTGAAAAAGCCCTGTTTCCACCTTGAGCCCTGTGGAGCGGACTTGCTCCACAAAAAACTCATATAATTCCTTGGCCAGGTCCGGCGGAGCTGCCTCGGTGAAGCTGGGTCGCCTCCCTTTGCGTGAATCAGCCAGAAGAGTAAACTGGCTTACTACCAAAATATCTCCCCTTGTTTCCAGCGCTGAGAGGGCGAACTTGCTTGCCTCGTTGGCAAAAATACGCAGGTTGACCACTTTGTTCGCCAGGTAACTGGCGTCTTCCTTCGAATCACCTTGAGCAACGCCGAGAAAAACCACCAGCCCCTGACCAATCTTGCCTACTATATCGTCATTCACGCTCACTGAGGCTCTGGAAACCCGCTGCACTAATGCTTTCATCCTGATTTAGCTTAATATAATTATGCCACCTTCTCAAATTTATTTCCGTTTGGCTATTATTCTGGGGACATAATACCCAATTTGTAGTAGGCCTAAATGGTATGGTGTCCCTGGAATTTGGAAAAGTTATTGTATGTTGTATTTCTCTTTAATCCTTAGCTGGACTAAGGTTTGAAATTTTTCAATATTATCTTGTATTTCTTTTATTGGAAAGATTTTCTTCTCCTTCTTAGGATGAACATTGTCTCTCAAAAAAGTATAAATTGTATGCTCATATTTCCTAAATTCGTTAGCAGGAACTAGCTGCACTGAAGCATCTTGTTTCTTTATCCACTCATCCAGATTCCGAGTATTCTTGTCAAAGAGCAATTCCATCAATCTATAAAGTGAAAAGAATCTCTCTACCGATGATTCTCTACTAAATGCTTCTCTCCAAATGTCAATCACTTCCTCAAAATCATCAGAGTAATCTTGTTGCAGACAAGAAACTAGTTTTGATAGGGATTTATTACCGAGAATTACTACAGCAGAAGCAGTTGCTTTGAGTCCGACTGTGAATCTAGCAGACACGTCGATATGACCTGTTGAGGTGGAGATGCAGCTCACCCCACTTATTCTACTTTTGGATACTCTAATATTGTGGGAAAAGCTCAGCACATTACATATTCTACTCAATTCAAGCTGTGCTAACTCTGCTGCGGAAGTATCATCATCAGCCTCCAGTTTTATTAATACAGATAATTCCTCGTCACTTTTAGAACTCAAAGTAACTTCCGCTTTTGATGGTGAAATAAAACTCACATCAGAACTTAGTCTTCTTTTTGATGCTGGTGACAAAGTAATTATCCCGTTAGCTGTATATTTCATTTCGTGCCAACCTCTAAATCAATTGTAACTCTGGGATTACATATAGTCCACTGAATGAATTATTGAGCTTGTATTTCGCAGATTATTCTGGAGACGTAATATCTGATTTGTAGTAGGCCTAATTGGCATGGTGTCCCTGGGATTTGCAGCGTTTGGGAGTGGCTTCAGGCTACACAAGGCGTTAGTTTGTTTGATGGGGGAACGGACATGGCAAACGCCATCCTCCGCATCGCTGGAGAGTTGTACCAGTTTCTGTTGAAATTATGATTTGAGCCTGCTAATCGAGTCTTTCTATTTTTCTTTCAGCGGTCTCCATTTGCCGAAACTGAATAATCGAGGGAAGATAACCTTTCGTATTTCGTCAACGGCAAAGAGGCTGACTCCCCCTAGAAGAGCCACGCCCCACTTATCAATACCAAGAGGGACTGTGCTGAAAGCAACCTGAAGGAATGGAACATAAATAATAGCTAGTTGCAACAGTATCGCTCCTGAGACAGAAACAACCAGCCATCGGTTACGGAGAAGCCCCAACTTGAAGACGGTGTGCTCGTCGGAGCGGGCATTAAATGCCCGGAACCACTCGAATATTACCATAGACCCGAAAACAATTGTGCGCGCTTCGTCCAGACTGACTCTTTGTTGCGCCCAGTTAAATATCACGAATACACCCACACCCATCAACAACGCCATGAACCCAACCCGGACAAGCAGGCCGGGAAAGATAAGACCCACGTCGGGATGGCGAGGTGGTTGCTTGAGCTCGTCGCCAGATTTAGGTTCGAGGGCCAGCGGAATAGCCATGGCCGTGTCGGTGGCGAAGTTATTCCAGATAATCTGCACCGCCAGCAGAGGCGCTTTACCCACGAATAGCACGCTCAAGGTGAGTGCTACTAGCTCGCCGATATTGGTACTCAACAGGAAGAAAATCACATTGCGCAACCGGGTGAAGATCGCCCTGCCTTCGTCAACTGCCGCCACTATTGATGCGAAGTTATCATCAGCCAGGACCATATCGCTGGCTTCCTTGGTCACATCGGTACCGGTAATGCCCATACTGATGCCGATATCAGCGGCTTTGAGCGCGGCTGCATCGTTAACACCGTCGCCGGTCATAGCGACAACCTGCCCGTGGCTCTTTAGAGCGTTCACTATTCTCAGCTTGTGCAGGGGCTCGATTCTAGCAAACACAGAAATACCGTCGATTTGCTGCGACAGTTCCTCGTCGCTCATTGCCTGAAGCTCGGCATCGGTGATGGCCTTCCCCGGCGGCAGGTCAAGTTGGCGGGCTACCGATTCCGCTGTTACCTGGTGGTCGCCAGTAATCATAATCACCCTGATACCCGCCTGTTTGCACAATCGTATCGCCTCTCTGGCTTCCTCGCGGGGCGGATCGGCCATTCCCATCAACCCTACGAAAACCAGGTTGGAATGGATATCCTCATCACTCAGTTCCTCAGATTCATCGGGGAGTTCGATATAGGCAGTGGCGATGACCCTCATAGCATCTTTCGCCATGGAGACTGTGGCTTGTGTTATACTTTCGGTCTCAGCTGCCCCAAGTGCAACAACACCCTCCGCGGTAAGAAGGTATTTACTAAACCCTAAGAGTTTCTCGGCCGCTCCTTTTACATAGACTACCTTGCCCCCGCCGTCTTTAGAGTGAAGAGTGGCCATGTATTGTTTTTCGCTCTGAAACGGAATTTCATCGAGGCGAGGTGTCCTCTTCTCTAGTTTCCCCTTTTCCATCCCTGCCTTGGCGGCAGCCACCACCAGAGCGCCCTCTGTAGGGTCGCCGTAAATGCTGTATCGCTCATCTTCACGGGTCAGGAGGGAATCATTACACAGGGCTCCTATTTTCAAGTGGAATCTTAATACATCCTCTTTCTCCAGGCTGAGTCTTTGCCCATCACGGTGAAATTCTCCGTCAGGCTCATAGCCCTCACCGGTTACCTCAATCCATTCATTATCAAGGAAGATGCGTCGGACCGTCATCTCATTCATGGTCAGAGTACCGGTCTTATCCGAGCAAATGACCGTGGCTGACCCTAATGTCTCCACAGCCATGAGTCGACGGATTATGGCATTATGGCGCGCCATAGTCCGCATTCCCAGGGATAGGACAACGGTGACCACCGCTGGCAGCCCTTCCGGTATTGCCGAGACTGAGGCTGCTACCGCCAGCAGTAAGACCTCCAAACGGTCAAGACCTTTCAGTAATCCGGCCACTACCAAGATACCAATGATGACTAGGACAATGATGATGAGATAACGGCTCAGCTTTTTGATGTTTTGCTGGAGGGGTGTTTCCTCTTTCTTTACCTCCTGAATAGCACTGGCAATTTTGCCCAGTTCGGTCGACATCCCGGTACTCACTGCTACGGCAGTAGCTCGACCATAGCTAACAGTTGTCCCTGTATAGACCGTGTTCTTTCTGTCTGCCAGAGTCAGTGACTCCTTCAGCACTGCGGTATGCTTTTCGACAGGCATGGATTCGCCAGTCAGCGTAGCCTCATTTATCTTTAAGTTGGATACTTCTATCAACCGGGCATCAGCGGGTACTCTGTCACCGGTCTCCATAAGCAATATGTCGCCGGGAACTACTTCTTTGGCTAGAATTTCCTTGACTTTACCGTCACGCCTGACCTTGGTCTTAGGCGCTGCCATTTGCATGAGAGCCTCCATAGCTTTCTCAGCTCGCAGTTCCTGCATACAACCAAAGACGGCATTAAAAAGTAAGACTGCCAGTATAACCAGGGCATCCATGTAGTGCTGGGCGATCAAGGAAATTATCACGGCAGCCATGAGGATGTATATGAGAGGGCTGAGGAATTGCTTCAGAAAAACCACTATCGGGCGAGTCTTTTCTTTACCTTTTAGCTTGTTATACCCGTAGCGGCTTAACCGTTTCTTTGCCTCGGTCTCGGTAAGCCCTGAGCGTGTGGAACCCAGTTGCTCTAAGGCTTTATCAATGCTAAGACTGTGCCATTGTTCCATCAAAACTTACAAATAAATTATACTACCTGCGTAGAAGGAAGACACAACACGAGTTTTGGTTCAGTTTCAGCATTATGCCGCCTTCTCATGTCTATTCCCGCTCGTACTTCTCGCGAGCATTCTGGGGACATAATACCTAATTTATAGTAGGCCTAATTGGTATGGTGTCCCTGGAATTTGCTGGGGTTTATTCAAGGGTATGGGAGAGATTTATGACTGTATTTTGAAGCTGACAGGGTGATTTTACCGGTCATTTAGAGCATCATGTTTCTATTTACTTCCATGACCTATCCAACCACATCCCTTCAATTTCTCCACTTTCCGCATCAACCGCAAAGGATCCTATCTTTCCAATAGTGCTACGGCCATGAGAATATTCATACGCAAAGCTTACTTTCCATTTTCCCGTAGTATTTAGTGCGTATATAAGTTGCAACTCGGAATAATCTATAACACCCACGATGTCTAGAACTTTCTGAGCTATTCTTATTAAATCTTCTGCTTGTACACTCATAGTCTCAAACTACTCCCAAGGAAGAGTTTATTTTTTATTCTACCACAAAATTCATTGTTCGTGTATATTTTTATTCCCCATTGAGCAGAAAAGATATTCTGAGGACATAATACCTAATTTGTAGTAGACCTGATTGGTATGGTGTCTCGGGAATTCACTATCTTTTCAAGTACTTGGCGATACCTTTAATTATATCCCTCAGTTCCCTCAGTTCAGGCCTCATACGTTTGAACCACCAGACAGCCCAAACAACCGCTGCGACCAATAGACCGATACTTATAGATAGCACAATAATCAGTCCCCAATCTAATTCAAAATTAATCATTCAACTACCATTTCAGTCCGGCCTTTTTCCTGAGGCCAACGAGCAGTAGGGACACGAATAGCATTCCAATGAGAAAAAGGACAGCTCGAGTTATTTCTCCCTCCAGTATACGCCAGATAAACACGGGCACACCGAACCCCCACAGCAAGATCAGTAAATAGCGCACACGCTTGAGCATAAATTCCTTTCCGGTCCTCCTCCTCAGCACGACCAAAACTGAAAACACAGCCGCTGAGACTCCACCACTAACGACAAACAAACTTGAAGTAGAAACCGCAAGCACACCCCTGTTCTGAAGGTACCAAAGGCCCCACATCAAAAGTAAGAAGACACCGCCAGCTCTTAGAAGCTCCTCCACAATTATCTTTCTCATTCTAATTTCCTATCCCACCATCCAAGCAGCTCTTGCATAAAGTCTAAGTCGATGGCCGAATGGTGTCAAACTACCTATTAGCCTTCCCCTGTATTATTCGGCGCACATAATGCCTAATTTATAGTAGGCTTAATTGATATGGTGTCCCTGGAATCCATTCAGGGGGATGATGGTTTGAGGCGAGTCCCATAAAATGATATTGTATTAGGTAGTTTCCTATCGGGGAAGTGTCGGAATTGGCAGACGAGCATGATTTAGGATCATGTGCTGAAAGGCGTGGGGGTTCGAGTCCCCCCTTCCCCACTCAACGCTGTAACTATAACCGAGTAGTCTTGGAGGCTGTTATGTTTTCGGTCGCGTAACGCTCCGACCTGATTTTAGATTGATAATAAACATTGCTGCCAGTATGCACGCTGCGCCACCGAGAGTTCGCAGTGTCAGCTGGTTTCCACCAATGACAACAGCGAATAATCCGGCAAAGACCGGCTCCATTGTCATTACCACCGCTGCACGCATTGGTGATACAAGTGATTGAGCCCACGTCTGTACAAAAAAAGCCACAGCGGTTGCTAGTATCCCTGTAATCCCTACAACTTCCCACACTCCAGGATCGGGCGGCACGGCAATGCCTTCAGGTGTAGCAGCTATGAGCGATATTACGGCGACAGTCCCAATTTGAAGCAGGGAAAAGGCGTACGGCTCGTATTGTGATGACCATTCACCCAAACCAACTATATGAATAGCGAAAAATACGGCGCCTCCTAGTGTGAGCAGTTCACCGATTCCAACTGACCAACCGTTGAGACTGAGTAATGCCAAGCCCACAGTAGCCAGTGCTATTACGATCCAGGTATTACGATTGGTTTTACGGCGAAGTAATATCCATGACATAACTGGGGTAAAGACGACAAACATGCCGGTAATAAACCCCGAAATAGCTGCGGATGTATAGCGCAAGCCGTATGTTTGAGTAATATAACCTAGCCCAAGTATTGTGCCTAGTCCAACGCCGCGCAGTAATTCGAGACGCGTCACGTTACGCAGACAGGTCGGACGCAAGACAATCATCACAACACTGGCTACTACAAAGCGCCACGCTAGAAAGTCCATGACTGCCATGCGTGCTATGGCATCTTGTACAACAAGAAAAGTATAGCCCCAGACTGCCGTTACCCCAACAAGGGCAACTAAGGCAATCATTGGTGATGATTTCCAATTCGCTGACATATTCCTCTCTATATTATGTGTGATGCCAAGCCATCAGTCTACCATAGGTATTATGTATGGGTTAAGTGAGGGATTGGCCTATCATTCCCATAAGAGTCACAGCTCAAATCTTTTGAAAGCAACGTACTTAGGATAGTCGATGGCGAATGTAAATAGAGCCGAGAACCCAAGTACAAATAGCATCTGAAGCGGCGTCACTGGCGGTACAATCAAGCCATACACGCCTAACAAGCCAAATACGACTATAGCTGCCACCGTGGCTATGAGTAGCTCTCTTCCTGGTCGAGACGACCAGAAAGACCGTCTTTCTCTCACGATATAGACTCTAAACTGGCTTGTAAAAATTAGCGTCAGCATTACAAATGTACGTAGCTGGTCAAATTTCAGATTAAAATAGTAGCTTCCCACCAATAGCACAATTGCTCCCTCTACCACTAACAAGGCACCGACGATGAGTGAGGCGAAGGTGATTTTCGGCACATTCCACCTATTAGGATGCGCCGTGTATTCTGCGTTATCAGTCGCCATGGAGCGCTACAATGTCAAAACCTGGGCAATTGGTGTCAGCGGGAGACGAGTAACTGCAACAAAGCCGGAATCAGCCCTTTCTTCTCAAACAAAAGTTCGGGAACTGTCCCCCCTTCCCCATCAACTTCGTTCCTGAATAACTTCTCCCGTAAGCTATCGCTCTTTAACATTTCGTAGCTATATTAGCGTTATTTGACCTGCGCCTTATCAGGTGAATGGCGACAAACACCACAGTCATTATAGCCACGAAGCCAATGACAATCCAGGCAGCATACTCAGGTCCTACATCCTTTAACCCGAGCCTGGCTATAGTCCCCAAGATGATTAATGTTCCATCATAGACAATGAAAGAAAGTACAATGGACACCACCACCTGATAGTAATGGATGCGTACTGTGCCAGCAGCCACCGATGATATCTGCATCAACCCCGGCGTCAATCTGGCAGCAACTATCACCGGTATGGACCATCTACCTAGCCTATTCTGAAATTGCTCAAAGTTACGCCGCAAGAATTTTGAACGTTTACCGACCCAGTCTACGAATCTTGGGCCCAGCAGCCGGCTTATCCAGTAAATAACGCTCGTTCCCAGCAGGCTGCCACCCAATAGCATCAGAAGGACAAGGAGCACCGGCAGTGAGAAGGCCCCCATTTTGTAGGTAGTGAAAAACACGATGGTGTCAAGTGCGAATGGAAAGGGAATACCAATGTCGGCTGACATGGCTAAGAAAAATATGGCTGCCAGTCCCCCTGGATTATCGACGTTTATGGAAACAGCTAGTGTAGCAAGTGCTCCGTTTATCCAGTCAATCATAGTGCGACTCAGGCTATTGTTACACAAAATGTAGGTAGGGACAATGGAACAACGTCTGGTCAACGAGAAGGCACAAGAGTTAGCCGCTACCTGGGTGGCAATACGTCTTTGAGTTTTTCTGAAGCTGGCTCACCACCAATGCCCCAGTGTGTCTTAGGAATTTCATGAACGATTACTTCGACAGCATGTGCCGGGATACCCACATCCGCAATAGCCTTTGTTATACCCCCTATCATCGTTTTAACTTTTTCCTCTCCAATACCCTCCCAGCAATTTACATGAACAATAGGCATTTTCACCTCCTTATCAGATTTTTCATTTGAGCTTAATGTTAAGTATAGCCATTGTACCCAAAAATAGCTCGGTTCAATTAACTGAGATCTATACTACATCCCTTGCGTGTTTTTATAGCCGTGCGGGGGCAGATCTAGTTTCCACCATGCTTCGGCGTCTTTACCGTAACCGGGGTCGGTATACATCTTTGTGATCACCTTGTTGAACGCCGGCGTGGTGGATATAACTTGCCTGACAAAATCGTGTATGTGTATGAATGATGTATCCTGCTTGGACAAGGGGCAACTGGCCAGGCAGATGCCACAGTCATGCCCGCCTATTTTCAGCCACTGTGAGAAGCAGTTGGGCGCTTTTTCGTAGTATGTCTTGACACCGGGGTTGTTCCAAGGTCCTTGTATCTCCCAGGAGGGCTCTGTTTGCATGCTGAGGGCGCTAGAGGGACAGAACGCGGCGCATTTCTTGCAGTCGCGGCAGAAGCGGAATATGCCGGCATCTATGGGCTTGGTGGGAGCCAGCGGCAGGTCAGTAATCACCTTGAATACCCGCACCAGGGGGCCCCATCTGGGTGAAATCATCCGGTTCAAACGGCTGAGCTCGCCCAGACCGCCCAGCACGCCAAAACCGGGGCTGTTCCCCGAGGTGCCCATGGTGCCGTCAGCCAAACACTGGTAGCCCAGCCTGTTAATGAATTGCTGGAGGCGGAGCTGCACCGAAGTGCCCTCGGAATAGGCTATCGACGAGGCGGCGGTTGAGAGTGCTGTCGGGGCTGTGGCCAGGGAGGGCGGAGACATCCGTATGGTATAGACAATGACCCATTGCGCCTTATAGGGTATCACCTTCTTCTTTTTCGTCTCGTAAGCCTTGTCCACATCCTCAAATTCCCACTTGCGGTTATCCCAGCCATCAAATGAATAGATTAGTTTGCGAGTGTTTTCGTCAAGTTCGACCACGCCTACGGAGGTGGCCCCAAAAAGCTTGGCGGCGGCTCGAACCATCCGTGTATTCTCCTCAGGTGTGCCCTCGTAGCGGGGGTATTCCAGGTCATCGGGTATGCCCGCCATGGTGAAGGGAACATTGAGTCCGGGGCCGAGGAAGGCGTGATCTGTGGTCAGCAGTGAGGTCAGCCAGCCAGCAGCGACCAGCGCCTTCTCCCTCAGGCTGAACCCCGGCTCATTTTCAAGTATATTTGTTGTGCTCGTCTCTATGGCACGTTTCCCCAGCTTCATGGCATTCTCGGGACCCAGCGCCTGGGCGAAGCCGTTGTTGAACATGATATTGCTGCAGTCGAAGCGCTTCATCTGGCTCCAGTCAATATCCACGGTGGGTTTATCAACCTCCCTTATCCACCAGGGCAGTCTCCGCTCCGCTGCCGGTGACGACTTAATCTCGTCAAGATCATGGTATTTGGTATGGTGCTTCATGTCTGCTCTCCTTTCTTTGTTTAAGGTTTTGTCGGTGTGGCTGACTTAGTTCGATTGTTTGGGTATTTTCAAGACCCCATTGAGTTCCTCTAGGCGAAGCTACCGTTTGTGTGCCTTTTGTCCTTGGCCCTGCTTGCCCAAACCACAGGCCTTACCATATTAACTAGCGACCCGCATAGCGCGGGCGAAGCCGCGCTCACGTTCGTCCAATCTGGAGATATTATGGGTGGTTCGGGTTGCGGGCTGCTTAACCCTTTTCAGTCTTTCCATAGGGTAGGGGCCAAGCTGCTCTCTTCTGCCTGATATTTTCTGGTGACATAGCTTCTTTGCCATTATTACCTCCCCGGTAGATTTTCCATTTGAGCTTAAGTATAGCTATATCAAATAGAAAGGTCATCGCTTGTCTCGAGCGACAGCCTTCCAGAGCTATTGTTACACAAAATGTAGGTAGGGACAATGCCCAGTTTTAATTTAATTAAATTGCCTCGATGGGCTGTAGCTTCACACTCAGGACACGCCGAGCTCTGTATAGTAAAATATTGTTACATGGACTTATACTGGTATATCACTTGCGGAGACAACTAATGCCAAAAAGTGTGCCACCTCGGTTTGTCCTAATATTGTGGCCTGTTGCGGACAGACTTTTGAGAGTAATCCATCACATCAGGCCCCTGAAAGCCGATGATAGCGGCATCATTCGCTTCAACCTTCGCCACTACAAAGGCCCCACCAAAGTACTAAATGACGGCTCCAAAGTAAAAACCGGAGACATAATCATAGAGCTTCATTTGAACAATGCCTGGTTTAGAAGAAGACGCAATCTGAATTTAAGCGCCTCACAATCGCCACGGGAATTCCTGGGTTGTTTAGCACAGGACCTCCACTTTCTAGCTCAGCAAATAGCCAGCGGGATGTTTGGCAATATTACAGCGCTCCACGGTATCACCCTCCTGCATGTAGCCGCCAGACGACTGGGATTCCAGGTTGATGAACTGCCCGATAGCCTGTGGAAGAAGGGGGCCTGCTTCTATATGGCCGGGTTAATGCAGGTCTATCATTTGCGGGGAGACGAAGTGTCTGGACTCAGAGAAAAGCCTTGGGAGCTAAAAGAAGTCTGGTTTTCCAGGGCAGCACTTTTGACCAGGTATGGCCCAAAAAATCCGTGAATTCGCTCTTATGCCGAAACTGAGCTTGCTAGGCTGAAAGCTCACCTTCTGACTCAAGAAGCTCAGGTATGGTGACAAAATCAAAACCCCTCTCCCTGAGGGTCTCAATTACGAAGGGCAGAGCCTGGAGCATGTGGCTACGGTCATAGCTTAGCCTGGTATCGCGACCATCATGCATGACAATTACGCCCCCTGGCTTTGCCCGCCGAAGAATAGCTCGTATAATCTCATCGCCAGATTTTTCTGCCTTCCAGTCACTGGTCATGTTGTCCCAGGTAACTACCGTGTACCCGAGTTGGCGAACAGTTCGCATCAGCCAGGGGGTGCGGAAGCCGTGGGGAGGACGAAAGAGCTTGGGCTCAACTCCGGTAGACTCATAGATTGCCTGACGAGCCATCTCAATGTCACGAGCAACCGCCTTGCCCCGTCTCAGGCATAGTGACTTGCGGTGATGGTAGGAGTGATTCCCAATCACATTTCCTGCTGTCACTATTCGCCGGCAGGTCTCAGGATAGCGCTGGGCGTTTTGTCCGATGACAAAAAAGGTCGCTTTTACTCTATATTGCTCCAATATGGCGAGAGCCTGGGAGGTATACGGTTCGTTCGGGCCGTCATCAAAGGTCAGTGCAATCCGAAGATGGTTGCGGTTGCCATTAGAACACACCTTGCCATAGAACATGGAGCGAGGGTTGATCCCGTGGTAGGCAAACAGTGTACTCAGAACACCGATATCAAAGACATAAATGGCCCTTCCCACCGCCTCAATCACGGGGCCGATATGCAACCAGAGTAATACAAAGAAAAGGGCAACATACATCAAGGATGCTTTAACTCTCTGCCAGGAAAAACTGGCAACCACTGTTTGCCATGCCTTGGTCGGCCAGTCTTCCAGCCTTTCGGAAATTGGTGTATACCAGAAAAGGACCGAGAAGTAATCCACAATCCAGTTCCAGTATTGATTCACCACACCCATCCTCTTCAAGCGACGAGCCGAGGTAAGGACAAAGAGCCGGGGGATAATGCCTCCCTTACCAGCTCTTTTCAGTCTCAAGGAAAGTTCGTACTCTTCGCCATAAAACTTGATGCTGGTATCAAATCCACCTACTTCCAATAGTGCTGAGCGTCGTACGGCGAAGTTACATCCCCATATAGCACCACCCTTATTAAAAGCTTTACGGAAAAGCTGGTCTACGATAATGTTGATGAAACTACCAGCGTAGGATGCAATCTTGGCGATCCTGCCAGCATCGCAATAGGCATAGGGTCCGCTTATCACCACCGTCGCTGGCTCCCGGATAAAGCGCGACACGATGGTTGAAAGCCAGCAAGCTGGTGCCTGAGTATCGGCATCGATGAAGGCGATAATCTCTCCTGTTGCTACTTCGGCGCCCTTTTGCCGAGCGCACGCCGGACTTCGCTTACTTTCATAGACAACCTTGGCTCCCCAATCGAGAGCTATCTTGGCAGTATTGTCCGTGCTGGCATTATCAACTACAATAACCTCATACTCGCCGGCGTAGTCCTGCTTTCCTATGGACTCCAAACACGAAAGCAGATAGTTTTCTTCATTGTAAGCTGGTATGACCACTGATACGAAGGGTAGCCCTTTGGAGCGGGCTGCCGGTGCCTGCACTATGTTATCCTCGCTCATAACCTGTCAACGCTGGAATACATAGCTTGCTTATATTATATCACATTGTCAAGACTTGTTGGTGGCACATCGGCATAACATATAGCCACTAGCTAGATTGCACTTTTCATCTTCCCGTCTGGTGGCAGCAGAAGGGAACTACTTCGTAAGCCTTGACGAGACAGGCCCAATGAGGGTATCTTTTAGTTACCTATTACTGTCCGATTTTAACCCGCTCCCAGGTGGCGGGTTCTACATACGTCGTGGCAAAATCAAAAGGGACTTCACAGCGTAGGAAAGGATGTAGAGTGAGAACTTACATTCTTGCTATTGACCAGGGTACCACCGGGACAACGGCACTTATTGTTGACCGTGATGGGATCATACGTGGGCGTGGTTACGCCAGGATTCCCCAGTACTATCCCAAGCCAGGCTGGGTGGAGCATGACCCCTCGGAGATTTGGGAGCAGACTTTACATGCGGTCAGCCAAGCCAAGCATGCTGCCGGAATTGGGGATGCTGATATCGCCACCATAGGCATCACCAACCAGCGGGAGACGACCATACTTATAGACAAGGTAACTGGAGAACCTATAGGGCGGGCTATCGTGTGGCAGTGCCGTAGGACGGCAGACAGGTGTGATCAACTCAAAGCACAGGGGATGGCCGAAATCATCCAAGCCAAGACTGGCCTGGTAATCGATGCGTACTTCTCGGCGACAAAGATACAGTGGTTATTGGAGAACTTGCCTGGGATACGGGAGCGGGCGGAGCGGGGTGAGATTCTATTTTGTAACGTGGACGCCTGGTTGCTCTGGAAACTCACCAATGGCAGAGTACATGCCACCGATTTCTCAAACGCATCTCGCACCATGCTGTTCAACATCAATACCTTGGATTGGGATGACGAACTACTGCGACTTTTTAACATTCCGCGTTCTATGCTACCAGATGTTTACCCCTCGATTAACATTTTTGGTTATACCGAGGATGGGATTCCCATCGCCGGAGTAGCCGGTGACCAGCAGGCGGCCTTGTTTGGACAGGCATGCTATCAGCCCGGTATGACTAAGGTGACATATGGCACAGGGGCTTTTGTGCTTATGAACGTAGGTAAGAAACCTGTCGCAGCCAGACATGGTCTGCTGACTACCCTGGCTTGTAGCCTCGACAAGAAAGCAGAGTACGCTTTGGAGGGCAGTGTATTTATTGCGGGGGCAGCTATCCAATGGCTACAGGATTTAGGATTGATCAGGGAGGCAGGGGAGTCAGAGCAGCTGGCAATGGAAATAAAGGATACCGGTGGTGTGTACCTGGTACCCGCTTTTGTTGGCCTGGGGGCACCTCACTGGGACATGTATGCGCGCGGTATGCTCGTCGGGCTGACTCGTGGTAGTGGCAGAGCCCAGGTTGTAAGAGCTGCTGTGGAATCAATCGCTTATCAGGTGACGGACGTTCTGGAAGCGATGGTGGCTAATTCTTGTCTTCGGCTGACGGAGATACGGGTGGATGGTGGGGCTGCGATTAACAACTTCCTGGCACAGTTTCAGGCTGACATCGCCGGAGTGGAAGTATCTCGACCAAAAATGTTAGAGACGACGGCTCTAGGAGCAGCCTATCTCGCTGGCCTGGGGATAGGGTTTTGGAAATCTGGTCAGGAGATAGAATCGCTACGGGAAGTAGGCCAGCGGTTCACGTCACGTATGGAAGCCACAGAACGCCAGGCGTTGCGCCGTGGTTGGGCAAGAGCATTAGAACGAGCCAGGGGTTGGCTCATAGTAGAGGAATAGAGGTAAGGTACCAGAGCCCGCTCTGTCTCCGTGGCATGACCTCTTTTGGACGGAGGAGGTCAGGGTTTCAAATCCCCTCAACTCCACTTTCTTCGCTCGTGGTGCCCAGATATAAAACTCACATCAGCATTCTTCAAAATGTGATACCCCTATCGCACGATTGGTCCTCACAATATCTTGTTTAAAAGAGCTATAATAGGTTGTAATTGATATATATATACTGCGTATCCGACTTGCATCTCTAAGCTCATATGCTTATCAAGAACCGGCTATGGAGTCAATATCAACGATAGAATTGAAATGAACCGGGGTTAATAGTGCGTGCACTGAGGTATTCTGTTCGACCTCTGCCGGTACTGAAATATTTCGGCCAGCTCTGCATCGTTCTGGCACTGCTTACGCTGGTGCCGTTAGTTGTATCCATTCTACTCGGCGATTACCGCGTTGCGCTCCGGTATGCCATTGTCGTGGCGGGTGTCTTCACTATGGGCTTTTTCCTGCAAAGACTGCCGACTCCCAAACGTATCCAAACAAACGAAGCGATGGTTATTACCGCCTTGATATTCCTATTTGCACCGATGGTGATGACGTGGCCTACCATGGCTTCCGGCTTAAGCTTTACAGATGCGCTGTTCGAGACTATCTCCGGCATAACGACAACAGGCTTGAGCGTCACGGCTTCAGTGGCAGATAAACCGGCTATTTTTCTATTTTCCCGTGCCTGGATGCAGTGGGTCGGGGGTCTGGGTATCATCATTCTTTTCGTGGCAACCATGATTCGGCCGGGTCTGGCAGCCAAGCGCATCGGCGATTTGGAAGACTATGAGGATGACCTGGTCGGTAGCACCAGGACACATGCCCGCCGTGTGATTATCGTCTACTCAATTATGACCGGTTTCGGCATTATCGTATTAGGATTACTGGGCGCCGGATGGTTCAACGGCGTAATATACTCTCTTTCCGCAGTATCCACCGGAGGATTTTCGCCTCATGACGCCAGCCTGGCAGGACTTAATAGTCAGTGGCTACAGGCGATGGTGATATTGTTATCAGTGGCAGGCGCTATTCCTCTGGTTTTATACTTTCGCTCGTTTAAAGAGGGCGGAAGAGTGTTAATGCGAGATCGCCAGCTGCAGGGGCTTCTTATAGCCGGTTTGGTGGCAGCGTTACTTATGGCATTATTTCTCACCCGGGATGGTTTTGACTGGATTCAAGCACTGCACCACGGAGTATTAAACGCTTTTTCTGCTCAATCAACAGCGGGCTTCTCTACATTGGATATTTCTCAACTCAACGCTGGTGCAAAACTCACGCTCATTTTTTCCATGTTTCTGGGCGGCGGCGTCGGGTCTACTGCCGGAGGCATCAAGATTCTACGTTTATTTATTTTGGTGCAGTTACTCTATATTTTTCTACAGCGCCCCAGTATGCCCAGGCAAGCTGTTGCCGAAGCTAGTCTTGGCAGGCGCCGGCTGGAAACAGACGAGCTACAGACCGCTCTTAGCATCGTTTTTGTTTTTCTGGCATCCATTGGGATTTCATGGCTAGTATTTGTAGGCATGGGGCATAACCCGCTTGATTCGTTATTCGAGGTTGTCTCGGCGATTGGCACAGTCGGGTTATCGACTGGAATAAGTGCTCCCGACCTGCATCCGATTCTTAAAGGAGTTCTATGTGCAGATATGCTCCTTGGGAGATTGGAAATTATTGCCTGGATAGTGCTATTCTATCCCCTGACTTGGATTGGAAGAAGACTGGAGGAATAATATGAGGATTGTATTTTCAGGAGCCAGCCCGTTAACGATTATCACAGCTAAAACATTGATAAAACAGGGACACGAAGTGATTATTATAGAAGTCAATAAGGAAAAAATCGATCAGATTTCAGATGAACTGGATTGCAGCTTCCTGCATGGCGATTCGGCCAAGCCGGCAATACTTAGTCAAGTTAACCCCAAAAACAGCGATATTCTATTTTGCCTGACCAATAGCGACCAGATTAATATCATCACATCCCTGTTGGGACGCTTGATGGGCTTTAAGCGCGTTATAACC
>Ga0315532_1000675_pt1 | contig 27086 bp, 22 predicted proteins | sample SalMarWE160370MG_FD_203082 | JGI IMG/M metagenome (GOLD analysis project Ga0315532, IMG submission 203082) | Salt marsh sediment microbial communities from the Plum Island Ecosystem LTER, Massachusetts, United States - Salt Marsh Sediment WE1603-70 ...
ATGCCCACGTTTGTACTGTATACAACAAATAGTAGCCGAGGTGGGATTCGAACCCACACGCCCTTTTCGGGCAGGGGATTTTAAGTCCCCAGCGTCTGCCATTCCGCCACTCGGCCCGGCTCAATACGTTACTGTAATTGGCCAAATTTTGCAAATTGTTTCACCTAAGGGCCGCAAACTGCATCTGCAGCTTCTATAACCGGTTTGGCCTAACTTCTTTTTTACACTCGGCTTGAAGATTTTTGTTCAGGGATTTTTATCGGCTTTTCTGAAAAGTGCTATCACAAAAGGCGGGAGGGCAAAGACTTATCGGCGTAATCTTCTTAGAAATGACCACGGACTGAATCGCGATAATAAAGCCGCAATGTACTCTATAGCTTGGGCGATCTGGATACTGCGTTGCAGGCTTCTTATTTGCGGATCATCGCTTGATAAGCTGCTTGCTTTGGTTATCCTTTCAGTGGCGCTGGAGAATTTACCCATCATCAGATAGACATAGGCTGAATCTCGCAGGGCTTCGATATGTTCGCCGTTCAGATCAAGCGTGTGCCTGAAGAATTCTGCAGCGTCACTAAACCGGCCCTTCTCGATACTAATAAGCCCCAGGTAATAGTGGGCATCGGGATTTGTACAGTCAATATCTAAAGCTCTGAGCAGGCAGTGCGTTGCAAGATCAGTCTCGCCGATCGTTAGGAACATTGAGCCTATGGACACTAAAGTACCTGTATCTTCGGGGTTGAGCTTCAGTTCAGCAATTAAATAGGCCTTTACCTTTATTTCCTGGTCTTGCATTAGTGCGTACTGAGCCAATCTGTAACGAGGACCACGCAGTTTACCGTCTTCTTGGATTGCCTGATTAAATAGCTTGGCCGCGCACTCGTAGTCACCGCAATTAAAAGCAATCTCTCCCAGGTGAAGCAGGGCGGTCGGAAAACCAGGTTTCAGTTCGAGTATCCTGTTGAATTTTTCCTTTGCGGATTCGGTATCACCAAGCTCGAGCAAAAATAGAGCAAAATCAAGAATGACATCCACATCGCCCGGACTGACGCGGAGCTCAGCCAGGAATTGCTCGCGGGCACGCTCGTTTTCGCCGTTGGACCAATAGGCTTGAGCGATTCGATAATTTATTTGCGGATGGCTTGGCTCAATTTCCGCTGTTCGTTGCCAACAACGAATGGCTTTTCTATACTCCCCACGAGCAAAAAGGCTATTGCCAATGTTGTAGTAGCACAGCGCACAATATGGATTTATCTGCTGGGCGAGGTAGAACATCTGTTCGGCCAAATCGTGCAGGCCCATTTCCGTGTAGGTAATGATACGATTGCAGTAACAAGGCTCAAATTGGGAGTCGAGTTCTTGAATATACTCAAACGTTTCAATTGCCCGATCATAATACCCAACACGCGTATAATCGATAGCAAGTGAGTTCAATATCTCTAAATCATCGGGATTCAGTTGCAACGCAATCTCGTATTCTTTTATCGCATCATCGAACCGGTTCATAGAATCCAGAGTCAAGGCCTTGTCGAAATGCCATGCACTATTGGCGGGATTTATCTCAAGAGCTCCGTCGAGTTCTTCGAGTGCCTGTGGCATTTTGCCATCTTCGTATAGCTCAAATGCCTCGTGGGCTTTACTCTCGGCGTTGTCGTATGAATTGAAATCCGTACCTTCAAAAAGCATAGTCGTACCTCACCTTGCTTGGTTGCTTTGCAACCCAGCTAACCCAACGGTGTTATCGCCAACAAAGTACCGTTGCCTTAGTGACTTCTTCTCGGTAGCAAGGCTTTTTGCCGACAGAGAAATCAAGCCGACGGTTTATCTATAAGCTCTTAAATAGGCGCACGTTAGCTCGACAGGGCAAGCTGACTCATCTTGTAACTACAACACAAGTTGGTGTTTTTCTGGAAAGCTCTCGGTGATAGTCTTATAATGTTAGGACACTTGTGTATCGTAAATGTGCGCCAGGCACAGACTTAACCGCGAATAGCCATTCGTAATTGTGGCTTTGGAGAAGTAAAACATGATCAAGCAAATAAAAGGGCAGGTAACAGTCGGTAAAGGCAATTATGCTATCGTAGTAAGCAGGTTCAATGAATTCATAACATCCAAACTTCTTGCTGGTGCTATAGATTGTTTGCAACGCCACGGCGCGACCGATCAGCAGATATTTGTCGTTTGGGTGCCCGGTGCCTGTGAGTCAACACAAGCCTGCAAAAAGCTCGCCGTCAGTGGCAAATACGTCGCAGTAATTTGCCTGGGCGCGGTCATAAGAGGCGGAACCACCCACTACGAGGCCGTTTGGCAACAAGTGGTTCGTGGTATAGGACAGATAAACTACGATTCAGACGTGCCGGTTGTATTTGGCGTGCTGACCTGCGAAACGCTTGAGCAGGCAATAGAAAGAGCCGGAACTAAGATGGGTAACGCCGGAGCTGACGCTGCGACGACTGCTATGGAAATGACCAGCGTTATGCAACAGATTTAGCTTCAAAGTACAATGCTTAGTAACGTAAGGTAAGCATTGTAAAAGTTAGGCAAACTTTAGCCCATAAGACCTGTGAAGAAATATTTGATTTTGGTGGGGCAAGCCCCACCCTACTTAAGCACAAACTTGTAGGCCGGATGCAAGTGGACAAAAGGACTAAGGCCAGAGAACTGGCAATGCAAGCTTTGTATCAGCTTAATGTCCAGGGGTCTGAATTGCTTGAACGCTTATATGACGATTTCTTAGTGGAGGCAGAAAAAAACGATTTTGTGCGCAAATTGGCTTTTGACTGGACAAGGGAAGCCTGGGAAAACATACAACAGTGCGACAAACTAATTACTGATTCGACTATAAGATGGCAGTTCTCGAGGTTGTCACCTGTTGACAAAAGCATCTTGAGATTGGCGGTCTATCAATTGAAATTCTGTCCTGATATTCCGCCGAAGGTTGTAATAAACGAAGCCATCGAGCTTGCCAAGAAGTTCAGTACCGAAAAGTCAGGGTCTTTTGTTAACGGCGTACTCGACGCTGTCTTAAAGAAACTCGAAAATCGTGCCTTGTGAAATGCGCAGAGGCTTAGGTGGGCATCCCTTTGGGACAAGCTTTAGCCTAACAAATAAAAAAATATAAAATTTAGGTGGGGCACTCGTCTTGGTGAAGGCCAGGCCGGAGTTGGAAGCCCCACCCTACTAAACCGGACAAAGCCGACAATAAATTGATTAATTGCCGTGTAAACAACCGACTTATTAATTGCTTAACTGCATTGGAAAAATACGCATAGCTAATAAGCTGCAAAAATGAGAAGGATCGCAGTATTAAACCAAAAGGGAGGTGTGGGCAAGACCACAACAGCGGTCAATACAGCCGCTGCTCTTGCCGCTATGGGGTCAAAGGTCGTCGTTATCGATCTGGACCCGCAGGCACATCTAACGATACACCTTGGACTTGAGCCGCAAATCACAACGTCCGGCTCGTACGAGGTTCTGACCCAGTCAGCCAAGTTCGAAGAAGAAATCATGCTGGTGCGTCCCAATCTTTGGCTCTTGCCTGCAAACATTAATCTGGTCGGTGCGGAAGGTGAGCTTGTCAGTTTTGTTGGCAGGGAAACGATTCTCCGCGAAGCTATTGAGCCAACCCAGGATAAATTCGATTACTTTTTTATCGACTGTCCGCCTTCGCTTGGCTTGTTGACCTTGAATGCCCTTGCCGCCGCCGAGGAGGTTCTGATACCTTTGCAGCCGCATTTTCTCGCTCTACAGGGCTTTGGAAAACTGCTGCAAACGATCGACCTGGTCAATAGAAGAATAAATCCAGGCCTAAAAGTCGGTGGGATCCTATTGTGTATGTTCGATAGCAGAGCTTCACTGCCAAACGAGGTCAAAGCCGACATTGAGAGATTTCTTGATAACGCGCGTGGCACAAACAGCGCCTGGGCGCAAGCCCGAATTCTGCCAACGGTCATTCGAAGAAATATCAAGCTCGCTGAAGCACCGAGTTATGGCAAAACGATTTTTGAATATGAGCAAAATTGCCACGGAGCAGAGGACTACAGAAAGGTTGCCCAGTTTATTTACAATACTGATAGGGCTACAGCATTTCCTGAACAGCCTGAACCTGCTATTGAAATCAAAGAGATTTCCCATTCCCAACCTGATTCTCAGATACCCACCCCTGATATTACAGAAGCCAAGCCCATTCAAGACTAGGCCTCGTTTGATCATCGATAATCTGTCTATATCCTTGTCGTATTTTTTAGATGTCCGTACAGAATCCGGGCAAATAGAACAGGCGTTGGCTGGGCTATTTATTTAGTTCTTCTTCGCAAAGCCGAAAATTTGTGTTAGCCACCGTTGACAAGGAAGGTTTTCTGCTCTATTATAAAGGCCCAGTTGAAGTAAGGCTGTTGTGCGTTTCTGCCGCAACGAGTTTTCCTTTCACATTCAGGATTGGCGATTTGCGCAGTGAGAGAAGCTTTGCTGGCACAAAGGTATAATCGAGAGTGAAAATTGTAGTTTTTATTCCTGCTCGTTATGGTTCTACACGATTCGCCGGTAAAGTTCTCGCCAAAGACACGGGCAAATACCTCATCCAGCATACCTACGAACAGGCCTGCCAGGCCAGGCTGCCTGAGAAAGTAATAATCGCAGCGGACGATGAGAGAATTATTGCGGCCGCTGAAAGCTTCGGCGCCCAGTGTATCCTGACCTCGCCTGAGCACAAAAGCGGCACCGATCGCATCGCCGAAGCTTTAAAAAAAATAGCGGACAGCGTAGAGCGGATAGGAAAAGTAAGCTCTGAACGCTATCCGCCTGTCCTGAGCGAAGTCGAAGGGCTGAACGCTGACGATATCGTTGTGAACGTCCAAGCCGACGAGCCCGAAATAGACCCTGCTAACATAGATCTCATCGCCCAACTTTTAATTAATAATCCCGATTATCCGATGGCAACTTTAGCTGCTTCTTTTGAAACGTTAGAGCAAATCAGCGACCCAAACATTGTAAAAGTCGTAGTAGCGTGGAGCGTACAGCGTGGAGCGGATAGCAGAAAACTCAAAACTCAAAACTTAAAACTCAAAACTGATTGCGGCATCGCAATTTACTTCTCCCGTGCGCCGATTCCTTATGACAGGGAAAAATCCGGCATAGGAAATATCCGACAATATCTACGACACGTTGGCATTTATGCATATCGGAAGGATTTTCTAACCAAGATAACTGCCCTGCCACAGACGCCGCTGGAAAAAATCGAAAAGCTTGAGCAACTGCGGGCGATCGAAAACGGCTTTGACATCCTTGTCGGCAAAGTCAAACACACCTGCGATGGCATCGACACACCGCAGCAATATGCGGAGTTTGTCAGAAGGTACAAAAAATAGGAGCAGAAATCTAAATAACGAGCACTTTTGTCATTCCCGCGCAGGCGGGAATCCAGAAAGATGACCAAGAGCTATTTTGTATATATCCTGGCAAGTAAGAAAAACGGTACTTTGTACACCGGCGTAACTGGTGACCTCCTAAAAAGGGTATATCAACATAAGGAACGATTGGTACCGGGTTTCACTCGCAAGTATAACGTTCATATGCTTGTGTATTATGAGAAGTATTCAGATATCTATAGTGCAATTGAAAGGGAAAAACGGCTGAAGAAATGGAATCGGCAATGGAAAATTAATCTCATCGAGTCAGCCAATTCGGATTGGAATGATTTGTATAATGGATTGCATACGGTTGTCGTTGGATCAACCAGTCAGTGCATGGATTCCGCAACAAGTGCGGAATGACAAGGCCGCTTTGCATAGAACATCTTTGCTGTCATTCCCGCCCCGTGACAAAGCATGGGGTAAACTCCGGCGGGAATCCATAAATTATTTATCCTGCGGTTTCATCGCAGATTCAAAATAGAAAAATGCAAGAATTGAAAATGAATATCGATGAAACAATAAATAAATGGTTCAGACAAATAAAACAAAATACCGCTGGAGGAAGAACATACCACCAGCAACTTGAACTTGATGTCGACAAACTTTGTAGAGAAGTAATAGCTCTGCTAGAAAACTATGTTCAGAGTGTTTTATTAATCTTAGACAAAGGGAAAATACTACCTGCAGAAGCGCTTTTAAGAATTATAAGTGACGTTAGCATAAAATGTAGATGGTGTTTAGAAGGACTTAAGACATCGGAAGAAGAATTTAATCAAAAGTTCGATAAATGGCGGCGGCATTCATTATCGAAGTTTAGGACATTGATGGAAAAAGATCTGGTTGTTTTAGAAGAGGAATATGGAGATGAAGTTTCCGTATTGAAGGAAGAACTTAAGAAGCGGATAAGAGCTATCGAATCTGCGGGTATTACAAAAAAAGAGCGTTTTAGCATACCCGAATTAGTACAGGATGTGTGGAAAACTCAACCAAAGTTGAATTTGAGGGCGTTGTATCTTGGATTTCATGAAGCTATTCATCCAGATTTGGTTCTTTTTGAAAAAATAACGGAGGAGTCCGACGGAAGGATTATTTACAGAGGAGATATTAAGGAGCAACCGGAACGTATCAAAAGACTTTGTTTATTAATCCTCGGCTACTTATTTGAGGCTATTTATTCGAAAAATAAATGGGATTTTTCTGAGTTTGAAAAAGATATCAAGCAATTGAAAGAAAATGTGAAAGATGAATAAAACTTATCAGATATGCTTTTATATAAAAAATGAAGTTGTAATTTAGATTGTAGCGACTGTCTTGAGAATCAAGCAATTTTTGGATTCCAAAACTCATTTTTGGCCACCATCGTATTGAGAATTGTTAGCAGCTTTCTCATTGCTGCAATCACCGCTGTCATCTTAGTTTTGCCCACAGACAGTAACCTCTGATAAAACTCTCGTATCACAGGGTTGTGCTTTATAGCAACCAGCGTAGGCATGAATAAACTTGACCTCACACTACTACGGCCTCCGCCGGTCATTCGCTTACCCCTGAAAGCTCCACTATCACGATTCATTGGCGCTACACCAACCAACGCTGCTATCTGCCGGCGATTAAGAGTACCTATCTCAGGCAACTTGGTAACCAGCATAAATGCAGTCGTATTACCTATACCGGGAGCAGAATCAACTATATCAGCCTTACGCCTAAGATGCTCATCCTGCCTAATGTGCTCAGCTATCTGTTTGTCAATATCGGAAATCTGACGCTCGATAACCTTAAGGATTGCCTTAATGCTATGGGCAATGCTTCTGTCAACAACGTGTTCCATCCGGTTGCTCTCAGCGACGTGCATCTCTGTTAGCTGGTCTCTTCTGGTAACCAAGCCCTTTAATTGTCTGGCCTTATCATCCATAACTTCCCTTGCAGGTGGTTCAACCATAGAGGCAAATTTGGCAATTACCTTCGCATCAATCTTGTCTGTTTTGGCAATCTGGCCGATAGCCTTGGCAAAATCACGTATCTGTCTGGGATTGACAACGGCAACAGGTAAACCAACTGCCTGAAGCTTACAAGCCAAGGTTATCTCGTATCCGCCGGTTGATTCCATAACGACCAGCTTTGGTTTTATATCAGCGAGTAATTTCAGACACTGTTGGATACCTTTTTGATTGTTTTCAAATTGATGTTGTTTACCTTCCGGCAGACAATGGAGGTCGAAGTAGCGTTTTGAGATGTCGATGCCAATATAGTTTTCCATTTTTGTTCCCTTCCTTGCATATACGGGTTCATTTGATAAAATGTCCCAGGCGACTGTTCGGGCTGAAATGGTAATAAAGCGACGACGGATCAAGCTACCTACGGGCTGTTTCCCCAGGGTGGGACGATCTCGGCGTTGCTTGCTGGCAGGTTGTTCTCGGCCTACGGCCTCGACCAACCTGCCAGTCCGAACATCTCCTGCTACTACAACTGAGACATACTTTAACTTGTCGCCTGTAATATACAAGGGTGGGCTTTAGCCCACCAATTCAATAATGGTGGGGCAATCCTCACTTAACAATCTTAACAAATGGATACCCGCCTATGCGGGTATGACATAGAGGAGCATCAATGTCGAAAGAAAAAGACCTATTAGCTTCAGTCAGTGACATTTCCACTGAGAGTGAGTTTTTCTCGCCGGTGCCGGATGGTTATAAAAAGGGAAAGGCTCGATATGTCTTTGTTATGGGCACGGTCATGAGCGGGCTGGGTAAAGGGATATTTTCATCCTGTCTGGCCAAGCTCATGCAGGATAAGAAACTTAAGGTCGCGCCGATTAAGCTCGAAGGCTATTTGAATATCGACTCCGGCACACTGAATCCGTTTCGCCACGGCGAAGTATTTGTGCTGGATGACGGCATGGAATGCGACATGGACCTTGGTACATACGAAAGGATGCTGGATCAGGACCTCACCAGAGCGAACTTTGCTACGAGCGGCCAGGTTTTCAGCTCCGTCCTTAACAAAGAACGTCACGGCGACTATCTCGGAAGAGATGTCCAGATGATTCCACACGTGACAGGGGAGGTCAAACTTAAGCTGCGTGAGCTGGCGGTAAAGAGCGACGCGGATATAGTCTTTGTCGAGATAGGTGGTACGGTTGGTGATTTAGAGAATGCTTACTTTATCGAAGCGACGCGAGAGCTGGCCTACGAAGAAGGCCCCAATAGCAGTTGCTTCGTGGCCCTTACGTATATCCTTGAGCCGCCAACGCTCGGCGAACAGAAATCAAAGGCTGCCCAGCTTGGAATCAAGCAGCTTATGCAGTGCGGTATACAACCGGATATTATCGCCTGCCGGGCAAGCACACCCGTTAAAGAACAGGCCCGACAAAAAATCAGTGTTTATAGCAATGTCCCCCTTAAGCGCGTCGTTAGCGTGCCGGATTCTGCCAGCATCTACATGATACCGGCTATGCTCAGGGATAATAACCTTGACTTTGAGGTCTTAAGGCTCCTGAAGATCGAGGACAGAATCAGCCTGCGACACGAACGAAAAACGTGGGGTCGATGGTGTGACTTTACCGACAAAATAGACTCTATCGGTCGCCAGGTAACGGTTGGTATAACCGGCAAATATACCACAGTCCGCGATAGCTACGCCTCAATAATAAATGCCCTGGAGCACGCTGGCATAGCGCTAGGCTGTGATGTACAAATAAAGTGGATCGAGACGACAGGCGTTACCGACGACAATGCGACCGATAATCTCAGTGATGTTGATGGTATTATCGTCCCTGGCGGTTTCGGCACACGCGGCGCCGAGGGAAAAATCGCATGTATCAAATACGCAAGAGAGAATAATCTGCCCTACCTTGGATTGTGCTTCGGCTTTCAAATGGCTGTAATTGAATTTGCGCGTAATGTTTGTGGACTAAAAGAAGCTAACAGCACCGAAATCGAGCCTGACTGCGCAGAGCCTGTAATAGATGTGCTGCCGGAGCAGAAAAAAATTGAGGGCCTGGGCGGCAATATGCGGCTCGGCGGACAAGATATAGAACTGAAACCGCATACGTTAGCGTGGGAACTCTTCGGCAAGGCCAATTCGGTGCGAATGCGATTCAGACATCGTTATGAAGTTGATCCTCGTTATATCGAGCGATTGGAAAAGGCGGGCCTGGTCTTTTCCGGTAAGGCTCCCAATCAACCAATCATGCAAATACTCGAATTACAAGGACACCCCTTCTTTGTAGGTACACAGGCCCATCCCTGTCTTACTTCCAGGCCTATAAGGCCTCAGCCTATGTTTGTTGGATTTGTGGCTGCTGCCATGCAAAAACATTACGGCGAGGAACAACTTCCGGATGCGGTTCACGCTTGTACAAAGGTATGCGTTTAGCTGGCCAAGAGCAACCGTAGCTGTTAGGGCGCCTCGAGAGGCCTTGCTTTGATTTCTATTTGCTCTTTGAGCTTTTCTACTTCCTCCCGTAGACTTTTATTATCGCCCACATGCTGCTCGAGCTGCTCGAACATAGCCTTTAGCCTTTCGTTTTCCTGTCGAAGTTTCTTGATATCACCCATTATGACATCTAAGACGCCGGTTACCTGGTTTTGGATGTTCTTTTGTGATTTTTGCTGCCAGGCTTGTTTTTCTTTTTGACATTGATTTAGCCGGCTTTGCTTTTCTATGAGTTGCTCCTGGTGTAGCTGCTTCAATCTCTCGATTTCCTTCTCAAGTTCAGCCAACTCTTTTTTTAGTCTCATATTCTCGGCAGCTATGAGCTTGGTTCTTTTTGTGCCTTGTGACTGTTGCTGATAACAACCCGCGCCAGCCACAGCAATCAAGACAGCAAATGTTGATATAATTATTCCCTTAACTGGTCTTTTCATTTTGGGCATCCTTTCGAATATGTCCGTTTTTTTACTTAAAACCGGAAAGACTCATCTGTCACTATAGCACCAACCGCCCTTCTGTCAAGGCAGCAAAGTGCTAAATCATAATCAGTTCCGCGGGAGAAGAAAAGACCTTGGCGGCTCTTCGAATGAGTGCAATCAGCAGAAGGTGGCGGGATGTTTAGGTAGTTCGTCCTCGAACTATACTTCGCAATGGTTAGATATTCGATTCTTATTTGGACCAGTTACGTGCTATTAAAGCAAAATCCTTAAAGTCAACAACTCTGTCCCCAATGGGCTGTGGTACAATATCAGCAGGCAACACCAATCCTTTGGCTAGCCATTGATCCGTAAACGTTCGGATGTCCACGAAATCTATCCTGCCGTCAGCGGTGATGTCTCCGGGCTTTGCTGGAAACATGAGTCTGCCCACAGCATATCCGCTGGCTTGTGAGTCGTGTCCTGTCTCGGGCAAGACATGCAGTTCAAATAGAAATGGACTGTTCGGGTCACGGCTTCCTATCGCTTTGAACATGTGGTCTTTCTGTTCCATGGCATCATAAAAGTTAAATGCCTTATCAAGCGTACTTAGACCTTGCCAGGAAAGTTCAGGATGGTCCGGAGCTGTTTCATACTCTCCTACGGTCAGAATTAGGTTTAGATCAAGCATTGCCAAGAGCTTTTGGTCGAGGTCTCGCTGGCCGAGGGCGATACCACTGAAGTCGGTGATGACTGGGAAATTTTGTCTGAGGTTATCCATCTTAAGACCGTGAGGATAATCGATGTCGTATCGTGGAAAGGCAAACGTGCCGGCTGAAGAAGCCGCAACTTTATCCAATAGCTCCGGATAGAACATGGCAAACCGTACTACGAATTGAGCCCCTCCGGAATGGCCGTAAAGATGAAAACGCTCCCGGCACATCACATGCTGATTGAAGAACTCGAATATCTCGATGAGCTTCTGATCCGACCTGTCACCGTGCCAGTGATTCAAGAGTCCAACGAAATCCCATAGATAACGGTTCTTGATGATACGGCGATCTTTGAAATTTCCATGCTCATCGAAATCATCTGGCCGTACAGGAGTCCAGTTCAATATGGCATCAAATGCAGGGGCAACAATAACGAGATTCTCTCGGTCGGCGATGTCCTTGAATTGATGGATCCGGTGCATTGCTCCTGGCCTGTGCCAATCTCCTGCGCCGTGAATGCCGAATACGTACTGGGCTGTGTTAGGGTCGAATCCGTTAGGGATGTAGTAAATAACCTCGGTCCGGCCAATATATAGCCCTTCATGGATTCCCGTCTCAACTGAAACGTTGGGTTCGGTCACTTCCGGGAACACAAGGTCAATGTGGGTGCCGGCATATTCCCCTCGATAGCGCTGCTCGTCCATGCCTATCTTTTCGATCGCTTCACCAGGCTGCATCCCTTTGCGACCCACACAAAGATACGAGGTTCTGTAAGGCTGATTCAGAAGACCAATGAACGCTCCTATGCTAAGAAGTGCATCCTGGCCTCGCTGATCAAAAAAACTTTTCGGCTCATCTTTGGCAGCCACAAGCACTAAAGCCCCCTCCGGCAGAGCCTCAATATCTCGGGCAAGGCCTTCGCTAGCCCCTTCAAGCTGGTAGGTGTGATAAAACTCGTCAAACAAAACCTTATTGCCGAATAAAGCAACCACATACAGGCCTGCAGTGGCAGGACAGTTCGGGATGTCTTTGTAAAAGGTGTGATCACCTACGGCAATTGAGACCCGGTTTGTCGATGTAAAGCCACCGCTTATCAACTCAACATATGAAGTGTTTACATCTGCAGGTAAATCCGCCATCGCGATAGTGCAAAGTACCCCGATCACAAACAGCTTGATAGTGGTGCATTTCACCACCCTATTGTCTCCGAAAATTATATATCCTGACATAAAGTCCTACGTTTTAGCTCAAACAAAATCATTTAGTCTCACGCTTTTTCTAATTTTACTAAATTAACACCATTTATACAATTTGCTAATCTCACACGTTTATCACTTTGAGCGAGTCTTAAGAAACACGATTTCTTTCTTGGATAAATCTATTATAGGACTTACTCGGTAGATATGTTCCAGTATCTACGCTAAGCAAAACTGCCAGTTTTTCGATATCCTAATCTTCCTCTATTCACGAATTGAATTGGTTGCAGTTTCTAAATAAGACCATTAACTCTCATAACTATATGAATAGAATGTACTTAGATGAACTAAGTCTAAAAAATACAAATATCATAGCGTTTTAGTTATATGCACTACTAATATATATCTTTAACTCTTTTCTTTCTTCACCTCAATAGACAAACATCTTTTCGTTATTTTTTCCTTGATCTTCTTATATTTGAAGAAGTATCTGTTTCACGTGGAACAACGATAAACAAGAGGATTATATGCTAAATTTTTTAGAACTTTTTTGTAAATTAAATGTTGGTTTCATTTTTCAGTGCGACTGAAAACAAGCATTTTTTCCTTGATTCGCAGACCATAAATTATGGACGTTTCTTTGCGTCCCAATGAGTAAAATTCAAATTCAGAACATCTACAAATATGAACGTGTATAAAGAACTTAGCCTAAGCAGCTAATTGAGCAGGCAAGAAAACAGCATTAGACAAAATCGCCCTTCTTTTATAAGAGCTGTGTTACAAAAAAAAACTTATATTTTTCCTAATGCCAGGTTTTCTAAAGTTCATTATCAATTTTAATTAGCCAAACCAAGCATTTCTCATAATTCTTCTGTAGGCTTTCAAAGGCCACCACCTATATCGATTGATGCGAGAAGGCAATAGGGTATATTCGCTACATCTTATTAAGCAGTTCCATGTGAAGTTCCACGGACACATCCTGTTTCGCCTTCACCTACGTCGGAACTCGCCGAAACACATTCGTCTTCGATAAAGCTTCGGCGGATACACTTCTCGCATTAATCCACAGTTATAAACCGTTGCTTTCTTCGAAGGCAGTTAAATTCCTGATAGCTCAGCCGGGACGTGTTGGTCTTTATTTTTACAAACCATTAAGCATCGCAAGATATACATTTCTCCGAGGTTCCTTATTTAGATCTTAACTTTAGGCTTTAAATGAGATGATATTACTGTATCTGTGACTGTGATAATTGTAACAGTTGGGTATGAGTTATGTCATCTTTACTAATCCATTCGTAGGAAAAACCAACCTCGAATAGCAGGATGTGATAACGAAATCCATAAATATTTGCAGGGGGCTTCCCCAATTTGTGCTTGCCTCTGTAATCTTTGAACATACGTTTGTCAACCGATCAGATGATTTGGACTATGCCTATTTTTAACGACTTTCCATTCTTGATGTTTCACGTGAAACATTTTTAAATTAGTAGACGTGATTCTTCTCGGTTATTTTTATAGAATTTTATGTGTATTTTCCGAAAACATAGATAATACAGCTTAATCTGCTAATCAATAAGTTGTACACAGAATATTTTTATGAAGATTCTGAAGGAGCGCGATAATGGCTAATACAAGAGAAGTACAGAAGCCAAAACACCTTGGCAAGGGCCTTGAGTCATTGTTAGGTCCTATAATATCAAGCCCAGAGACATTAAAAAATACCCCTCTAACTGTAGAGAGAGATAGTAACTTCCCACCAGATAAAGAGTTACGTGATTCTTATCAAGAAATTCACATAGAACTAATCTCACCAAATCCATATCAGGCACGAACTGTATGGAATGAGCATGAATTGAACGATTTGGCCCAATCAATAAAGGCAAACGGTGTAATCCAGCCTGTTGTTGTTAGGCAGGTTGGCTCTGCATACGAGTTAATCGCCGGTGAACGCCGACTTAGAGCCGCTCGATTAGCCGGGCTGGAAAAAATACCAACTCTAGTACGTAAAGCAAGCGATGAAGAACTTTTGGAATGGGCACTGATTGAGAATATACACCGAGTTGATTTGAATCCTGTTGAGCGAGCCAAAGCCTATCATAACTACATAAGCACGTTTGCGCTTACTCAAGCAGATGCAGCACAAAGACTATGCGAGGATCGGTCGGTAATAGCTAACCACTTGCGGATACTGGACTTACCTGAAGAAATAAAGCGAATGCTAATTGATGGTCAGCTTTCTATGGGCCATGCAAGAGCGATACTTGCCCTGCCAACTGACGAAGTTCGTCGTAAGATGGCCAACCGGGCTATGGCAGGTCGACTCAGCGTACGCGAGGTCGAACGGCTGGTCCGTAGACATCTAACAGGTAAAAACGACATTGATACAAGCACCGAAACAAAGCCCGCTCACATACTGGAGCTCGAAAGCAAGCTAAGCAGACATCTTGGTACTAAAGTGGCCATAGAGACCCGAAGAAACGGTCAAAGAGGCAGGATAATCATTGAATTTCGTTCGCTCGATGAATTTGACAGCATTACAGAGAGAATTGGGCTGACAGCCGTGGAGGATCTTTGACAAAATTCGTAAGTCTAACATAGTTAGACAATTTATAATCCTACACGACTGTTCTTGATGTATAATAGACATAGAGTTTTTTTCGGTTTGAATACCGGTTATAGTAACCCAATAGTGCTGATTGGCTCAGAATATCATCAGCGTCTCTTTTTAGGAAAGATATATTGTGAGAATTTCTTTTATAAACTTAGCTATTTTAATGTTGCTGATATTTTTCGATGCAACATCGAATTGTGCTGCCGAAGATGTTCAGAAGCCCACTAAGACTTTATACCAAGCGGCATTTGATGGTGACATTGAACAGGCGAAATTGAACATCTCCCAGGGGGCCGACATCAACGAAAAGAACAGAGATGGTCAGACACCATTACTTGTGGCGCTTTCTTATGGGCATACATCAATAGTAAAACTGCTTATCGATGAGGGCGCCGACATTAATGCAATGGACAAAAGTGAAAAGACAGCACTACATTTGGCAGCTTTTAAGGGAAATACTGAAGCAATTGAGCTGCTTGTCGCCAAAGAAGGGTTAAACATCGATGCCAAAGATTCTCAGAATCGAACGCCCCTTCATTTTGCAGCAGAATACGGGCACAAAGATATAGTTGAGAAGCTCATTGCCAAAGGGGCAGATATCAATGCTCAAACTACTCGGCAACAGAACGCATTGTCACTGGCCAGAAAAAGAGGACATAAGGAAATCGAAGACCTGTTGCTCAAACATGGCGCCAAAGAGCCCGTATCGAATCTCGGAGAAGAAGCCGGATACGCACAATACAGCCCCGATGGCAGGCCCAATCTCTACGCAGACCTTGCATCGAGAGAAAGAATTACGGCTCAGGAACAAACGGTTACGCGATCCAATACTCAGGTGAATGTCACAGCCGATCCGAATGAGATAAAAGAAAGGATCAGTAAATTTGAAGGTATTCAGGATGCACTGACCAAGCTGGAGAACACAAGCAAGGAAGAAGAAAAGGCGTGGCTGCAACGGAGATTCGATAATAGAACCGGCCTTGTTAAAGACGTGCAGAACCAGTTCGAGGCAGAGCTAACCTTCATACGCAAATTAGCCGTGGAGGAAGAAGCACAGAAAACAACAAAAGCGGTAGATGAACTGTTGACGACGCGCAAACAACGGTTCAAAAAAGTCAGGCAAAACTTACGAGAAGAAAAAAGAGAGGAAAGACAAGCCGATATGCAAGGTGGACGCGGCAGTCGATACACAAGCAGAGGCAGCAGAAGAGCAGACACGCAAGATTCACGCTCAAGAACAACGTTATATAGAAGAAGCGGCGCTACAGAACCATCCTCCGGCAGGTATAGCTCAAGAACTTCCAGAGGCGGGCTTAACGGAGAAGATGAGCCTGAAGAAGAAATAGACACGCAAACTAAAAATGAGATTCGCGATTGGCTACAGACAACTCCAGAGAACAAACTCCGGCTGGCGGAGTCTGTACATAAACAGCTAACCACAGAGTTGACATCGATCAAGAATATTGCAGTTGAGGAGGAAGCTGAGAAGACAGCCGCCGCAATTGATGGTTTGCTGCTCAACAGACAGCAACGTTTCACCAGAACAGTCCAGACCATGGAAGAGGAGAACAGAAAGGCCGCGTTGGAGCAGGATGAGTATGAGGATTCACCTGACCGTAGTCGCGACAGAACCTCCAGAAGGAGCACACGCGGACGATACGGCAATGATGAAGGATACCGAAGCAACTCCAGAGACTACCGCCGGAGATAAACGAAACAAACTGATGAAAGTTAACTAACTCAAACTGACCGTTTTTATTGTCATGCTGAGCCGAAAGGTGAAGCATCCGGCTTTAGCAAAAGAAAACCCATATTTTCTCTGGCCAGATTCTTCGCTTCACTTCGTTTCGCTCAGAATGACAAAGCGATATATGTCTTTGCAAATAAAAGACTTATCAATAATAATGTTAGTAAATAGGTCAGTTTGAGTAACTAACAAGAACTGCCGATGGTTCATAGAAAGATAAACAAGCAAATCAGATGAAATCAGAACTCTGGATTCGTAGGTCAAGCACCCTTTAACGAAGCCTCGCTCGGTGGATGCCCCTATAAGCTCTAATCAAATCGACGGGTGACCCTCTCATTTCGGTACGATGACAGCCGCATATCCGCCGTCATGGTCAAACTTATCTGCGGCCGGCAAAAACGATTTTTCGGATTCGAGCCTGAAGAAGGGATTCTGCGACAGGAAGTTTCCGATGAGGGTGCTATTTTCACAATTCTGGATACTGCATGTACTGTAGCAAATCTTGCCATTGGATTTTATAATTGCAGCCACTTTACTGAGCAATTCGCTTTGTGTTTTGACAAGGCTATCCATTGCCTTTTGATTTATCCGGAACCGCGTCTCGACGCGTCTTGCCAGAACGCCGGTGTTTGAGCAGGGGACATCTAATAGGACCGCATCGAAGGGACCAGTTTCGCTAATTACTGTGTCGAGCTGCTCGTAGAGAACTGTCTTGATGCTTTTTATGCCGAGACGCTTGATGTTTTCTTTTACTTTTTGTAGCCGCTGGGAGTCTATGTCGGTAGCGATAATTGCAGCCTTGTCGCTAGTATATTCAGCTAGCTGCGTCGTCTTTGTTCCAGGTGCGGCACAGAGATCGAGGATTTTCCAATCGGGCTGTGGATTTAAGATTTGTACCGGCTGGGCAGCAGAAATATCTTGAATGGTAAACAAACCTTCTTCAAAGCCAGGTAGATCACTAACTGCTTTTGGGCTTTTGATTGTTATCATTGAATTATCAGATTCACTGCTTTTCTGGATGCCTCCTTCCGTGCCAATGACGGAGGGGACTACTTCGTAGTCAATATCCGCATCGTGGAATTTTTTAGCTAATTTTTCTGGTGATGTTTTCAGTGTGTTGGGGCGAATATAGATGCTGGGTTTGCGGTTGGATGCAAAACAAATCTGGTGAGTCGAATCTTCGCCGAATTCTCCCAGCCATTCGCTTATGAGCCACCTGGGCAGCGAAAAGCACGTGCTCAGATAATCGGCTGGCTGAGTTTTCGGGTCCGGTAGAAAGTCAATTTTGAATTCACAACCGCCCGCTGGTGTTTGCGGCAAGGTTTTTTTGAGGTTCGCTTCTTTAAGCTCAGATTGGCGATCCGTTATATGTCTTATTATCCGGCGCAGTACTGCGTTAACAAAACCGGTTTGCTTTTTACTGCCGATGGTCTTGGAATTTTCGACTGCTTCGTTGACGATTGAATAAATCGGTGTTTCGGATGAGTAAATAAGCTCGTAAGTTGCGACTCTGATAATGTTTAGCAGCCCCGTGGAGATTCGTCGAATGGGCCTGCCAGAGAACTTCTCTATAACTATGTCTATAGACTTACGGTTTCTTATCGAGCCGAAGACAAGGTCCGTCGCACGTTGCCTTTCGCTGGTTTGACTTAGTAACTTATCCAGAATTGGCCCGGCATAGTTTCGCCTGGGATCGAACTGATTGAGAACTTCTGCGGCAACTACCCGTGCAGTTTGGGATTTTGGGTGAGTCATTTGATAAGCCTCAGGCTTATTGAGATATATCAACCCATTCAGGGTACTTTTGCCAAAACCGTCTGACTTTTCGAAAGTGCCTTGGGCATTTGTTTACTTTGGCTGTCACCAATAATGTTCGTATGCGATGTTATCCGATTCTGTAAGGAATTACGCTCCCAAAAAACACCGTCACAGTAGCCCTGAATAGATTTATCTGATTCAGCCATGCGTAGGCGTTTTTCAGCCAGACAGCAATAAGTCTCGTCAATCTCGATTCCGACAAATTTTCGGCCAAGCTTCTTGGCGACGACGCTGGTGGTTCCGGAACCCAGAAACGGATCGAACACGACATCACTCGGGTTGGAGCTGGCCAAGATAATCTTGGCAAGGAGCTTTTCCGGCTTCTGAGTAGGATGGTCTGTGTTCTCCGGCATTGACCAAAAAGGAACCGTCAGGTCTGTCCAGATATTTGATGGATGTGTTAAGCGAAAATCTCCATTTTCTGTTCTTTGCCAGTCTTTGGGCTCGCCGTTTTTATAAGTATAAGGGGCAATCACTCTACGTTTTAATTTAACAGCGTCCAAATTGAAGGTGTACTCGTCGGAAACAGTGCAGAACCATATGTCCTCGCAGGCATTCTTATAGTTTTTGAGAGCACCTCTACCTTTTTCCCTTTCCCATGTTATCCGATTTCTTATCTTAAAATACCTATCTGCTACCGTATGAACAGCACCGGAGCAGCGCCAATCTGAACATATATAAATAGAGGCTGTTGGCTTTAAGATTTTAACAAGCTTTGACAACCAACCATCTATCCAATCAATATAGCTATCTAACGACTGCTTTTTGAACGTTCTGCCATTGAAGTCTTTGGTCAGGTTGTAAGGTGGGTCTACAAAAAGAAGGTCCACAAAGCCGGCAGGTAAAAATTCAATAACAGAATATAAATCCTGACAGATAGTTTTATTTATGATCTGTTCTTTTGTTGCTGATGTATTCTTGTCTCGAGTGTAATCGAGAGGTAGGCGAAAAAGTTTCTCTCTATATTGAGGGATTTCTCCTTTCGCAATCGTTATTGTTCTATTTCTATCAGCTCGTTCTTTGTGCCTCATTTTAATTTTCTAATTGGCATTTAATGTACTTAAGGTTGTTCCATTTTAACAAACATGTCGCCGGGTTGGCAGTGCCTGCCGTTGACGAAATCGGCGAAATCCATAAGATGTGAACCGGCAGGCTTGATCTTGGTGATACGTATTGCGCCGCTGCCGCATATCACGTTGAGGTTGTCGTCGAGCACGCCGATGGATAGAGCGGCTCGATTAGTTGTCTCGACAACTTCTGCCATAGCAACAGTAACACGCTCGCTTTTATAGGTCTTTTTGGGAACATATTCTGCTGATGCTCCCGGCCAGGGCCAAAAACCACGTATTTTTCGCTGGAGCAGCTCAGCCGGTTCAGCAAAGTCCAGAAACCCATCCGATTTCTTCAGCTTCGGTGCTAATGTAGCCCTGGAATGGTCTTGCTCGGTAAATGTTGCTGTGCCGGCTTCAATCTGGTCGAGCGTTTTTAGCAGCAACGATGCGGCTATCTTTGCCAACCTGTTGTGAAGCTCGCCGGCCGTTTCATCGCTGCCGATATCGGTTTTATCCTGTGAGAGTATCTTGCCAGCATCCATCTTTTCAGCAAGAGTGATGATGCTAATGCCGGTTTGAGTTTCACCGCTGATTATTGCCCAGTTTATTGGCGCCGCACCACGAAGTTTTGGAAGCAGTGAGGCGTGTACATTTATCGCACCCTTGGGTGGCAAATTAATAAGCTCATTACCAATCTTCTGGCCAAATGCGATGACCACGATCAAATCCGGTTCGTACCCAGTAATCCTGGAAATCATCTGTGGAGTATTTACATCGTCTGTTTCGACGTACGGGATGAAGTGTGCGTTTGCCCAGCGAGCCACCGGTGTAGGATTCGGTTTTCTGCCTCTACCTGCTAGGTGAGGCGGCTGTGTGACAATAAACGGCAGTTCGTGGCTGGACTGCGCGACAGCATCCAGAGACTCGATTCCGAATTCGCCGCTGCCAAGAAAAACAATATTCATAATAGATATCAAAAATGCGTAAAAAAGGATTTTAGAAATCTGGCTCGTGTTTTTTTTGAACTTTTTTATTTCTCGTGACTTTGATGGCTTTCTGTGAGTTTTTTGAGTTGCCTTCTATGAACGATTTTCGCAGCCTGTCCCATGCGATTTACGATGGTCATACCTTCAATATGGTCGTATTCGTGCTGAAGAGCCCTGGCATAAAGACCCTCAGCCTCGTCGGTAAATTCATTGCCATCAAGGTCGGTGGCAGTAACGCTGCATTTGTTATACCGCCGAAGTTTTGTGTAAATGCCCGGCACCGATAAACAGCCTTCTTCCATCTCGGTTAAGTCGCCATTTGGCGTTACTGTCGGGTTTATAAAAACCTTGACATTTTCTCTTGTTCCATTGAGCGATATGATGAATAGCCGAAGCGATAAGCCTGCTTGTGGTGCAGCTAAACCGAGACCTTTGTTCTTCAGCATGATGTCAGTCATTTTCTCTACCAGTTGACGGATACTGTCGTCTATCTTCTTAATTGGCTGAGCAGATTTTCTCAGCACTTCAGTCGGATAATGAGTAATCTTACATTTGTCGACATCGATCATTGCCCACACCTTGAACCTTCTATTTCAGTCGTCGAATTCGTCGCCGGCGAAGATGCTGCCGAGATAGGTTTTTCTGACAATCTCATTACGCACAATCTCAGCAGGTGAGCCGGCTGCTATTACTTTGCCGTGGTCGATTATATAAGCCTTGTCCACAACCTCAAGGGTCCTCTCAACATTATGATCTGTAATCAAAATACTTACGCCGGATGCAACAAGCCGACGGATTTCTTTCTGTAAGTCCTCCACAGCAATAGGGTCAACACCACTGAACGGCTCATCCAGGAGAATCAACGATGGGTCCGTTACCATCGCCCGTGCTATCTCCAATTTTCTTCGCTCGCCGCCAGAGAGGAACCTGCCCTGACTGTCAGCCACTTCGCTCAGTCCAAAACGCTCGATTAACATATTAGCTTTACGGTTACGTTCGGCCTTGGTTATCGACATCGTCTCCAGGATGGCATAAAGGTTGTCACTGATGCTGAGACGCTGGAAGATGCTCGGTTCCTGCGACAGATAGCCAATGCCAAGGCGGGCTCTTCTGTACATGGGCAGCTTTGTGATGTCCCTACCTTCAAATATGACCGAGCCAACGTTAGGAGTTATCATACCCATAATCATTCTGAAGGTAGTCGTCTTGCCGGCTCCATTTCGGCCCAAAAGCCCAACGATGCTACGCTGGCTGATTTCAATGGACACATCATTGACCACAGCCCGACTGGCATACTTTTTTATTAACCCCCGAGTCTCAAGTAGAGTTATGCCTACCAAAATAACACCTCGGATTTCAAAACCAGCATCGATCAGCGGTATTATAACAGCTATATTGACATAAGCAAACCGGTTTCGGTCTTAGAGTGGACCCAATGTAGGTGAATCGGTGCAAACGTGCCAGCAGTTAATGCCATGTTTTACAAAGGAGCGGATAAATGTTCTGGTATTTTTGAGCTGTTTCTGCTATTTAGTAAGTCTTTGCCTTGGATAGATATATTTTTTTCGCCGTGAGATTTCTATGTTTGCGATTCTAAGTGATATACACTCCAACCTTGAGGCATTAACTGCCGTTTTGGAAGACATCGAAAAGCGTGGCATCAAGACGATTTACTGTCTTGGCGATGTGATTGGCTACGGAGCTAACCCGAAAGAGTGTCTCGACCTTATCATAGAGAAAGCTTCGTGGTGCGTCCTGGGCAACCACGATTACGCCGTCTTTTATGAGCCTACAAATTTCAATTACGGCGCCGAGCAGGCAAGCTTCTGGACCCGTGAAGTGCTGGAAGCAGAATTGCGAAGAGACCTGAGTGACAGACGATGGCGATTTCTCGGTGAGCTGCCCATGCGATGGTCGCTCGATGCAGATATGGGAAACAGCAAAGCAATCATGGAGTTTGTGCACGCTTCACCGCGAAGGCCAATCAATGAGTACATTTTTCCCGACGATGTATATACAAACCCTGCCAAAGTTCGGCTGCTTTTCGAACGCGTTAATCATATTTGCTTCGTGGGTCATACTCATATGCCCGGCGTTTTTCTCGATGAGCCAGACTTCTATCTGCCAAGTGAGCTTGACGGTGTTTATCCGATCCGCGATGATGAAAAGGCCATCATCAATATCGGCTCGGTCGGACAACCGAGAGACAAAGACAACCGAGCAAGCTATGTTTATGTAAATAAAAACAATGTGCATTTCGTCAGGGTCAAGTACGATTTTCAAACCACCATGAAAAAGATCAGTGCCGTCGACCGGCTGGATAATTTCCATGCTGAGCGATTGCGCGATGGAAGATAAATTACATGAGGCGTGAAGCGAAGTACGAGATATAAAGTTATGAGAATTTTATTAACCTCGATCGTGATTTGTTTCGTGGTTTTTTGCGGCTGGCTTGTGGTTGAGTCCGGGCTTTTTACAAGCTCGTCGCAGACAAAACAACCCTGCGTTCTCTTGCAGCAAACGGCAGATGAACAAGAGCCAGACGCCGACGACTCTTCTTCCTTAGAGAGCCAGAAGTTCCAGGCAGTTCAGCCCAGCGACTTCCATGCCGAGGGCGGACTGCCAAAAACCATCCTGATGGGCTCAATAGACCCAAAAAGTGGCTTTGAGTTCCAGTTGAAGCTAAGCTCCAGAGGCGCAGCTATCAAGCAGGCAACCTTTAGCAAATTCGATAACCGAGACCACAAGAACCCTCAGCCTTTGGTTTTTCTTTCACCTGTGCGCAGCATCAACGGCAAAGAACTTCTATCGTTGGCAAATAGCGGATTTGTGCTTGTTGACCAGCAGCGACAATTCGACCTGGATGAGTTAAGCTGGAAAAGCTTCGATAAAGAAATTGGTCCCGACGGTTCTGAGAAAGCCGTCTTCGAGGCGGTCATAACAGACCCTAACAATGAGCAGGTCATAAAACTAACGAAAAGCTATGTTGTTGTCCCTGACACACATCTGCTGCAATGCGAGCTGACTATCGAGAATATGTCCGGTACTGAACAAGAAGTGCACTTCAACCTGACTGGTCCCGTCGGACTGGGCAGAGAAGCTTTCAGAAGCGATATGCGCAAAGTAGTGGCTGGTTTCAAAGACCCCCAGGGCAACATAACAAGTACAAGGCTCGACCAGAGAGCCTTGAAAAAAGCAAAAACCATCGAAGACAGAAGATTAATATCAAAGAAGGCAGGTGCTGAATTCCTGTGGGCCGCTGCCGTTAATAAGTACTTTTCTGCGATTCTGGTGCCTATGCCCTACCAAGGCAAGGATTACTGCGATTGGGTGATAGATAAAACCGGTTCATTCTATAATCCCGATAGGGATAGTAAGGCCAACAGTGGAGATGAAACGGTAGGTCTTAATCTGGCAATTGCTTCAGCCAAGCTCAAGCCACATGATGAACAGGGTAGTTCCAAGATATACAACTTCGAGTTGTTCCTCGGGCCTAAAGACAAAAGTCTTTTCGGTAAGAACGAGCATTACCGAGAACTCGGATTCGTCGAGACGATAGATTTTACGCTCTGTTTCTGTTGTCCCGAGAAGCTCATTAAGCCTTTAGCTTTTGCAATACTGGCAATTATGAAGTGGATGTATAGCTTTATCGGCAACTATGGCGTAGTGATAATCATACTGGTTTTCGTTATGCGGCTAATTATGCATCCTATCACCAAAAAAAGCCAGGTATCGATGAGCAAAATGAGCACGCTCGCCCCTAAGGCTGAGGAGATAAAGAAGAAATACGCAAATAACAAAGCCGAGATGAATAAACAGCTCATGGCTCTTTACCGTGAGCAAGGCGCATCGCCGATTATGGGTATGCTCCCGATGATGGTCCAGATGCCTATTTGGTTCGCATTATGGTCAGCGGTGTATACGAGCATCGACTTGCGTGGTGCTCCATTTCTACCATTTTGGATAAGCGATCTTTCGATTCCAGATGCAGCATATACGTTTCCTGCTGCTCTGACGGTGCCATTGTTAGGCTGGAAGATAGAGTCGCTGAATTTGCTGCCGATCTTGATGGGGGTAGCTTTCTATCTGCAACAGAAACTGATGCCTTCACAATCCCAGGCCTCAACTAATCCTCAGGTTGCGCAGCAGCAAAAAATGATGATGATTATGTTGCCACTGTTATTTCCATTGATGTTGTACAAGGCTCCTTCAGGTGTTAATCTATATATCATGGCCAGCACCTTCGCCGGTGTCATCGAGCAATACGTCATCCGCAAGCATATCAGGAAAAAAGAAGAGGAGGAGTCGAAAGGCCTTGTCTCAGCTACCAGTAAAACCGGCGGTAAAGTCAAAAAGAAAAAGTCTAAACCGTTCTTCAAAACTTAAGCGTGAAGCGTATCTCGTTAAGCGTGAAGAGAGGTGAGGATTTCGAGATGCGGGATACGAGATACGATGTTAATGACACTATCGTAGCTATCAGTTCACCCCCAAATGGTGTGCGGACAATCGTTCGCATAAGTGGCCCCGCTGTTATCGAAACCTGCAAGCATATCTTCAGACCAAATGAACAATCAGTTCACGCTGAGGAATTTTCAAAACTTAATCAGTCGCCTAATACCGAATCAAGACGGGCAAATTTTACTACCTCAGGCTATGTAAAAATTGACGAAGAATTAGAAATCGAGGCACAGCTATATTTATTTTTTTCGCCTCGGTCATATACAGGTGACGATGTTGCTGAGTTGCATCTTGAGACAAATTGTGCGGTGGTTAAAGCTTTGGTATCTAAACTTTTAGCGATGGGACTTCGCGGTGCCAGTCCGGGTGAATTTACCGCTCGGGCATACCTGAACGGTAAAATCGACCTTGCCCAGGCTGAAGCTGTAAACGAAGTAATCCTTAGCTCGAATCGGCTGCAATTGACAGCCGCTGAAAAGCTGCTCGAAGGTCAATTAGGACAAACGATAAACAAAGTCACCGGCAAAATTATAGAATGTCTTAGTCTAATTGAAGCGGGATTGGACTTTAGCGGCGAGGATATTGAGTTTATATCAGCCAAGCAGGCTGCCGAACGACTAAGCCGGATAAAAAAGGAACTTTCAGATCTACTCCGTAATAGTATTAGATTTGAATCTGTGGTTGATCTTCCCGCTGTAGGGATTGCAGGTGCACCCAATGCCGGTAAAAGCAGTTTGCTTAATAAGCTGCTGGGTACAGAAAGAAGCATTGTCTCGCACCAATCAAAAACCACCAGAGATGTACTTACTGGGCTTTTAACACTTCGGCATTACCAATGTGTGCTATTTGATTGTGCTGGTTTAATAGCCTTAGCCGAGAATGTACTTGACGAGCTTACACAGCAGGCAGCTACTGAAGCACTGCGCAACAGCAATGTCGTTATATTCTGCGTGGACGCATCAAAGGCAGATTGGTCAGAAGACGTATCGATCCGTCAGCTCATTGAGCCGAAGGTATTGGTCGCGGTTGCTACAAAAATAGATTTGCTTTCGCAGGCCGACTTAGCCAAGCGATTAGACAGGCTGAAGAGTCTGTTCGACAGTGAATTTCTGCCGATTTCCGTTAAAACCGGCGCTGGCTTGCAAGGCTTGAGAGACATTGTCGATAGAAAACTAATAGAGCTGATCACAGGCACGAAATACAAATCACAAGATACGAGATACGAGATACGAGATACGAACCACGCTCTGGCCCTTACCGCGCGACACCGACAGGCTGTCAATGAGGCTATCGACAACATCAACATGGCAATCGATGAGGTAAAGGCTGCTAATGACGAAGTTGCTGCAATGCTGCTTCGCACCGCCTACCAGGCTATTTGCGATATCGAAAGAAAGCACGTCGACGAACAGATACTTGAGGCGATATTCTCTCGCTTCTGCATAGGAAAATAGACCATTTTAAATTTGAAGTTGTTGTAGGGGGCTTCTGCTGACCAAGCCCACTTGTTAAATGATATTGACGGGCGTAACATTTAATGTCCCATTCCCCGAATGGGACATTAAAGCGGAAGACACAAAACCATAGCTTAAAACTTAAAATCCATTCGATTTTGAATTTTATAATATGGCTTTGCGATTTTAGCTTTTGCCTTTAAAGTTTCTTATGTCGTTTAAACCCATTAAAATCTTCCTTACTGGTCTTCCTGGCTGTGGCAAAACAACTGCTATTATGCAAATCGTGGACAATCTCGACCAAGGAAAAATTGCCGGCTTTTATACCCAAGAAATCCGCGAAGGAGACACGCGTAAAGGTTTCCGCTGGGCTCGTTTTGACGGTCTTTCCGGAATACTTGCTCATACCAATATCAAAAGCCCTTATAAAGTGGGTAAATATGGTATCGACTTGACGGGCTTTGAAAAATCTATCGTACCCATCCTGGATGTCAAGCAGGCTAACATCGAACTATTTATCATCGACGAAGTCGGCAAAATGGAGTGTCTGTCGAGGAAATTCATCGCTGCTGTTCGTGAACTTTTAGCCTCTGATAAGTCTATGCTGGCTACCGTTGCTCAAAGGGGTGCCGGGCTTATCTCGGAAGTCAAAAGTTATCCGGGTGTCACATTATTGAAATTAGCCAGCTCAGATAGGGATAAAGTGACATCCGAAGTCATCCAAAGGCTGTCTTTTCTAAAGGGGCCTTTGTGACTGTTTATCCTATCGATCTTTGAATTATAAAAGAAACAAGAATAG
>Ga0315532_1000678_pt1 | contig 27077 bp, 25 predicted proteins | sample SalMarWE160370MG_FD_203082 | JGI IMG/M metagenome (GOLD analysis project Ga0315532, IMG submission 203082) | Salt marsh sediment microbial communities from the Plum Island Ecosystem LTER, Massachusetts, United States - Salt Marsh Sediment WE1603-70 ...
ATAGGTATCCTAGCAGTACCAGCTATCTCCAAAACGATGAAGCCGGCTGTAACAATTGATGTTACCAATACCAGAGAGCCAATTTCAAAATATATATATGGCCAGTTTATTGAGCACCAGAGTCAATTTAGGTAGTAGCCATTACCTCAATATAGTCCCACCTCCCACTACTGTATCTTTCTTATAAAACACTACTGCTTGTCCGGGGGTAATCGCCCTCTGGGGCTGTATAAATTCTACCTGAACTTTATCTTTTTCTTCAGGAGTTATCACTGCTTCAGCCTCCTTAGCCCTATACCTTATCTTTCCTGTCACTTTTAGCGACCGAGTTAATCTTTCCCTGTCTATGTAATTTACCTCACTGGCTATTAATTCATCAGTATAGACATCCTCTTCTTTTCCCACTATAATAGCATTTCTTTCTCTATCTATAGCTATAACATACAAGGGCTCACCCACAGCTATACCCATCCTTTTGCGTTGCCCAATAGTATAGAATAGGATTCCCTTATGCTCTCCCAAAATCTTTCCTTCTTTATCGAAGATAGGACCTGGTTTTGTTGCTCGCGGCAAGTACTCCTCTAAATACTCTCCGTAATTACCGTTAGGGATAAAACATATTTCCTGGCTTTCCGCTTTATCAGCTATTCCCAGTTTCCACTGTCGAGCAAGTTCTCTCACCTTTTCTTTAGTGAGAGTTCCCAAGGGCATTAAGGTATGCTCTAGTTGAGTCTGAGTCATCATATATAACACATAGGATTGATCCTTTTTCAAATCATATCCCTTCTTGAGAAGATACCTTCGGCGAGTTTTATCGAACTCAATTCTGGCATAATGACCGGTAGCAACAAAGCGAGCATCTAATGAAATAGCTTTTTTGAGCAAGGCACCAAATTTTATATATTGATTGCACCTAATGCAAGGATTGGGAGTTCTTCCTTTTGTGTATTCCTGGCAAAAGTTGGTAATCACCTGACGGGCAAAAACTTCTCTAAAGTTGATCATATAGTGAGGAATTTCTAATTTTTGAGCTACTCGACGAGCCTCCTCTGCTGCTTTTAGAGAACAGCAACCATTGAACCTGTCTGCCCTGGTAGCTGTTTCATCAGAAGGCCAGATTTGCATAGTTATCCCGATAACCTCATAGCCATCCTCTTTAAGAAGAGCTGCTGTAACAGAAGAATCCACCCCTCCACTCATAGCTACCACTACTCTTTTTGACCTCATAGAGCTCCTCTGCATTTTTTACTTTGCGTTTTACGCTTTTAGTATGCGCTATCCGCTAGCCGCTCTACGCTATTTTTATATATCATTCTCGGTAATTACTTTAATTCCATTTCTTTTGAATAGCGCTACGGTTACACCATCTCCTTTAATTAACCTTTTAGAAAAACTTCCATTATATATGAAACCACAGCCACAGGATGGACTTCTGGATTTGGCGATAAACTCTTTAATATTATATTGCTTGGCAATTTTCAAGGCCTCTTTTGCTCCTCTAATGAACTGGCGCGTAACATCCTGGCCAATTTTATTTTTAACTCTACTCCTGCCATCTAGAACATCATCTCCAGCCCCCTCCTCAATTTCCTGCAAGACTCGGGGAGTTGCGAGACCTCCCAACTGTTCCGGGCAGACAGGGATCAAGGTTTCTTTCCTTAAAAGCTCTATTACCTTCTTATTCTTGTATCTATCCTTTCCGTCCCAAGCACACCTTATTCCTAATAAGCAAGCACTTACAATTTTCATATTATTAGATAAATTTAGTTAATATATAAAACATTCGTTAAGGCGAGGCTCCGAGTAATATTACATATAACAGAACTCGGGTTTGCGAAGTTGTGAAGCAATTTGCGAATTGCGTTTAGTAATGCCGTATTATCTGTTATTTCGCCTTCCGTATTTTCTTATCCGAAGTCTTCCATGCTGGAAAACACAAAAATTATTCGATAGCCTATCCAAATACTCTGCCAGAATCTTTTCTATGGCTTTCACCTTCTCATCAGATTTGGCACCTTCAAGCCTTAAAAGTAAAACTCCAGAATGAGATAAACCAGAATTATAAACAAGTTCACCAAAATCCTTGTCCATTGTAACAACCATGAGATTTTCAGAGATAGCTATGCTTAATATCTTATCATCCTCCATTTTGGGGTTTATATCTCTCACTGCTTTTAAATCATATCCATTTCTCAAAAGCCACTTTTCTACTTTCTTACCAACCCCAACATCAACTAAAAACTTTGGTTTCTTTTGACTCATTATTAAATGCCCACTGGGAAAACTTGCTCTTCACTTACTAACTCAGCCGCATAAGACAAGGCAGCCTGAATATCTTCTGGTTCAAGTTCTGGATAGTCCTCAAGTAACTCCTGAGTTGAAACTCCACTAGCAAGAGACTTTAGAATTTGTTCCACCGTGATTCTCAAACCCCTGATAGTTGGCTTGCCAACCATCACTTTTGGATTGATAGTAATTCTATCTAGCAAAATTTGTTTTTTCATCGGATACCACCTCCTAAATTGTGATTTTTATTTTATCCAAAAAATAAGGCGAAATTTTGCTTAACAACTTCAAAGTGAATGAGTAGCGAAACTATGTCGAAGCGTACGAAATTATTTGAGGTATAGGATTCATAATGTAGGTATTATATAGCAAAATCTTAATTAAAACAAGAGTAAGAAGAATATCCATCGGGTTAAGCAAGGAGCATAAAAAGGAATCTTTGAAATCAGGCAAAGTCCTGTTTTCTTCCTCTCTCAAACATCTCGTTGGCCGAAGGACAATATTTTTTTACTGCAGGGCCTTTTGCAAAATATGGAAGTGAAATTTTTGAACATTACTGGAGAAATTATTTAAGAAATGAAGACGCTGAAAGAATGGGAATCAAAAGGTCTTATCGTAATTTAGAAGAATACTTTAAATGGAAAAAAAGACAAGAAAAAAAGAAAAAATAGTTTATTCTGCCACAAAAAGAAGTTCTTGAGACTCACCATTATTACTCAACACATATTTATAATTTTTTCTGTTTAATTCTATTACGTTATCTTTGTATTTTTTTAATAAACCCATCAAATCTGTGTCTGACGGTATCCCATCAGAACGATAGGATACCACTAATATACTATCTGCAAACTTTTTGAAAAGATCGTCAAAGGCTTGATAGATCTTATTCTTATCATTCCAAATGGATTTTCCGTGTTTAATCCGGCGGTGCTTACTTCCCCAATCAATTAGTACTTCCCATTTGCCATACTTAACAAGCCCTTCCAAAAAATGATAAAACTCAAGATAGTCAACTCCAACACCCTTTGAAGAAATATAAGGGGTATCAATATAAACCAAATCATATTTACCACTGATATCAAAAGCATCACTACAAAATGCTTTATTCTTTTGCCTGTTTTCAAAAATACTTTCATTCGCTTGTTCGACAAATCTAACAAAGTGCACCGGAAAAGGAGTATCCCAGGTTATCTTATTGCCGAAACTTCTTTTCACTTTTGCTGTTCTTATATATAGGTTTTTACGATGGAAAAGATTATAAGGCCTCTTTATAATACAAGACTGAAATAAAGCGAAATATGCGATCGCTTTTTTATATATGTTCGTTATTAAAGTGTCTATGTTTGTGACAACCATATCCAGCCACTCATTTTCCTCATCGGTGAAGTATATCCCTTTAAATGTATCTTGAATAAAAGTTGGGTATCTCATTTTGGGATGTCGCTTCAATATTTTTTCAACATCTTCTTGTGTTAGTGTTTCCTTCGAATTCTCTATTAAGGCTAAACCAATATAATAATTGGATTCTAAATAGTCGTTATAAAAAACCTGTTTGCCTCTTGTTTTGAATAGATAACTTACACAGGCAGTCCCTCCAAATACATCTAAAACAGAACTAAAATTTAGATGTTTACATTTTTGCCAAATCCACTCTACCAACTTGAGTTTACTTCCTTGATATCTCGTTGATGGAAATTGAAAAGTTATAGGTGGATATTCTGGTTCAAATGTAGGCAAGGTTAATTGGTCATATTGTAAAGAGGGCTCTTTAACCAGTAATTGTCCACCTTTCTTTAATCGTTGCTTTATAACACTTAATGGTAGATATTCATTTTTTAATTTCTTAATCTTTAATATTGTTTCAAGTGTTTTGTCGGAGAAAAATCGATAGCCAGAATCAGTTACTTTTTCAGACTCAATTAACTCTAGATTCAAATAATGATTGAGTGTACTTATAGGAAGTTGTGTTTTTTCTGATAATTCTCCAATTCGGTATAATTTATTGTTCATTCACGGATACCTCTAAAAAGCGTGAAGCATTACTTTATACTTTATTCTATATAAATGACTACTTTTGTCAACTCGTCTCTTTCGTTCATAACTCTTCCCATAAGAGATACCTCAGGACAATTTCTTCCGTCGCTGTATAGTAGCCTTTTATTATTTCTGCTCAGCTTCTCGTTTCGGAAAAAATATAAACTCGTTGCTTTGCTCCTCAGACAGTATATTTTTCTTATTCCTCAACTCGAAGCCTCGTTAAGGTAGCTCCTATAAGGCTTCTTCAGAAAATGTCCTTCGGCAAGTATATAAACCTCCTAAATGCCAATATTCTCTTCATATTTTATAAATTCCAATATCTAAAAGAAAGCTGTTCGTTAATTCTACTAGTGGTTTTCTCTTTTGGAGTGGAGTAGAACTTACCTTGCAGAGTAAGAAAGTTACGAGCACGTCCTATCACCGCTCCTGTCTTTTTTAACTGCTCCAGTCGAGTGAATTTCTCTAAATTGCGAGCATTCACAATCCTTCTGGCAGAAATTCTACCGATACCGGGTACTTTTAAAAGCTCAGTAAAATCAGCTTTGTTTATCTCCAGAGGAAACATCTCCGGATGCTTCAATGCCCAAGCAAGTTTAGGGTCATGTTCTTGAGGCAGACTACCATCTTCCTCAAAAGGGAGTTCTTCTGAAGTAAATCCGTATCCTTTGAGAAGAAAATCAGCCTGATAAAGTCTGTATTCACGCAAAGGTAAGCAAGGCGACAGTCCTTCTAAAGGAGTGCCTAAAATAGGCATAAAAGCACTATAATATACTCGCCAGAGCTTATAATTCCGGTATAGTTTATCCGAGAGACTCAATATTTCTCTATCTGTTTCTTTGGCTGCTCCTACCACTAATTGAGTAGTAATCCCTCCCTTCAAAGGTTTTTCTTGATTTATTCTAGCAATTTTCTCTAAGCCTCTTACCAATTCTGAGGTAAATTTCTTACTGGGAGAAAGCTGAGTCAAGTATTTCTCACCTGGCGCCTCCAGGTTTATAGAGAGTCTATCCGCAAGCTTAGCCGCAACTTCAATTAAAGATTGATCAGTGCCCGGCAGAATCTTATAATGTATATAGCCGCGATAACCATACTTATATCTAAGGAGTTGGACGGTCTGAAGCATTTTTTCCTCTGATTGGTTGGTAGAACCACAAATAGCTGAGGAAAGAAAAAGACCATCCACCAATCTTTTTTCATAGTATTGAATAAAAAGCCTGGCTAGTTCCTGAGGAGAAAAGTCAACTCTGGGAAAATCTCTATCTTTACGATTAGCACAATAGAAACAATTACCTTCGCAGGCATTGCTCTGCAAAACCTTGAACAGTCTCACACAGCTTCCTTTTTGTCCCACTGCTGGGTAGATGAACTTAAAGCGCTCAAACTTCCTTTTTTTTCTAGTAAAGATAGAAGGAAAACCACACACATCAAACTGAGCTACCTCTCCCAAAATCTTAAGCTTCTCTGAAGAATCTGGCTTTCTCAGTAAATAAGTCATTTTCTTGCCTACATTTCTCGCTTTACGTGTTACACTTCTTTACGCTATGGTTCTGCGTTTTTTTCACTATACGCTATCCGCTAAACGCTAATAAAGGGCTTCATCTAACACTGAATACATATTCTCTTCTGTTAAGAAATTTATATCACTGCTCTCTTTAGCAAAATTCTTTTGCTCCTCAGTGCAGTAACCCCAGCTAGCCAGATACACATTAACCCCCAATGGTCGAACTGCTAACAGTTGACTCAGATTATCGTCTAGGAAATGTATACCTTCAAATTTAACCTCATATTTATTGACAATATATTCCATCTGAATAGTCTTATCCGTACTTATATGCAAATCAACTATATCTTCTTCCTTTATATTAAGATTTAAATACTGTTCGGTCAGCAGAGATTTTGCAGTCTCTTTGTTATTAGTAGTAGCCATAATCGTTTTGTGCTCATTGGCTAATCTTCTCATTTCATTGATGCAACTGAAACCAGGAGTCAATCTAGCCCAGGCATCGAAATTATCTTTAAATATCTTGGCTCTTGTATCATAAAAACATTGATAAAATCTTTCTATATCTTTATCAAGAATTAGTTTCTTTATTTTAAAAAATTCGTCTTCAGAACCTACCTTTAGGTTATCTTCTATAATATAGAGGATTACTGCATAGTCAGAAGCATCCTTAATATGATGTCTATATTGTCTAAATTTTTTGACTTGAGGCTGATAATTAGAAATTAAACTCAAGAATTTGCCTATTTCCGGCTTTTTATTATCAAAAATCCTTGTTTCTTTATTGATATACCTTCGATAAGAAACATAAGTAACAAACAAAGCTTCCATTGCACTATCAACAATGCAACCATCAAAATCCAAAGCCAATATTTTTTGCTTTCCCATTCTCCATTCTCCTGATTTCTTTTCTTTGTAAGAATAGTGCTCAATGACCTATAAGTCTTTTAAAGTAATTATTTTTCTCCTTTACCTAGAGTAGCTAGCAATGCAAGAGACTGAAAGCAAGCTGGACTGCCTCTTTGGCGGACTCAGCAACATAAGGCCTGGCTTTACAGCCCTCTGTCAGTTCTGGTCTACTCAGAATATCTGCCCAACCGCCGCTACCTTTTAGAACGACAGTGGGCTTAGTAAAATTTAGAGCAAGAGAAATCTCATTTAATGAGTTTCCTCCATAAACTGTTTTACTTCATCCAGGTTAGATGTTATCTTGCAATTGGGTAGGGAGTCAAAAAACATCTTTCCATAGTGTCTTGTCTTGAGACGCGGATCAAGAATAGCTACTATCCCTTTGTCTTTTCTAGTTCTAATAAGACGCCCAAAACCCTGTTTTAAGAGAATAATAGCTTGAGGAAGTTGATAATGGAGGAAAGGATTCTTATTTTGAGTTTTAAGAAATTCTATTTTAGCCTCCACAATAGGTTCGTTGGGAACAGCAAAAGGAAGTTTAGTAATAATCACACATCGTAAGGCCTCTCCTGGGACATCTACCCCCTGCCAGAAGGTATTGGTGCCTAGAAGGACAGAGCCTTTATTTTTTTTGAACTCCTCAAGAAGCTGATAACGAGGCACATCTCCCTGTTTTAAAATTTTAAGATTACTTTCATCTTCTTTAATCTCTTCATAAATCTGATCTAGCATCTGAAAACTGGTAAAAAGGACAAAAGTAGAGCCTTTCACTATCTTGAGGATATCTTTGACTTCCTTACTTACCTGTGAAGAGTATTCAAATGTTTCTGGCCACGGATCGGGCATTCGAGAAGGAATATAGACAAGTGCCTGTTTTAAATAATCAAAAGAAGAATCAAGAAGAAGTTCTCTACTCTCTTCCAATCCAATTCTTTCTCTTACAAAGGCAAAATTCCTATTAGTAGTCAAAGTAGCTGAGGTGAGAATGATTACTTTCACCCGATCAAAAACTCTTCTCTTTAATTCCTGAGCAATATTTATAGGAGCAGCATGTAGAGCATACTTGGTTATGTTTCTTCTTGGAAAGGTCTCTACCCAATAGACATAATCCTTTTCCTCTTGCTCAATAATTCTTCTTAAATTATCCTTTATTTCCAAACAACGAGCCAGAAAGGATGAGATTTCCAGTTTCATCTCTTCATCTTTTTCCTTGTCCAGAAGTGAATTTAAACCAAACGTTAAGCGAGAAAAAGGATTGTCTAAGAGGTTAGTCATAAATCCCTTTTCTCTAATTCTTTGCTTAAGATTATTCTTCCCCAGTTTATCTCTCAGGCTAGAAAAGAATAACTCGTTAGCTGCTTTTGCCTCCTTGACTAATCCTTCTAAGAGATCTCTTTTTTCATCTTTCAAATTTTTTACTTTGAAAAAGAGACCTTTCTGAGTAGCAGGATTGGAAAGAGAGTTTAAGAGAAAATTTATTTCTGTATTGGAAACTTCGATTCCCAGGAAACTGGTAGCTACCTCTTCCAGATTATGAGCCTCGTCGAAAACTATTCCTTTAAAAGAAGGAAACACTTTCTCTCCCGAAGCAAGATGAGCAAAGAAAAGATGATGATTAAGTACTAATACCTGAGATTTATGCATCTTTTTTCTTGCTTTGACATAATAACAATCACTATGGTGGGGACACCCTTTCCCCATACAAAGGTCGGCGTTTCGACAAACTCTATGCCAGACCTTAAATAGCGGCTCAAAATCTAATTCTGATTTTAATCCTCTGATAAGATAAGGCTGAATCTTGAAAATCTTCCCTAATTGGTTAATTTCTTTTTTTGTATCTAACAGACCATAGGTTCGAGCACGCTCAAGCCTCCTTAAACAGAGATAATTTTCTCCTCCTACCACTAAAGCAAAGTCAAAATCTATTTTGAGAGTATCTTTTAAGAAAGGAAGGTCTCTTTTAATTAATTGCTCTTGTAGAGTTTTAGTATAGGTAGATATAAGTATCCGATTTTTCTCTTCCACAGCCCAATAAATAAAAGGAATCAGATAGGCCAAGCTCTTTCCGATGCCTGTACCTGCTTCTACTATAAGATGTCCCTCCTCCTGGATAGCGTCTTCTACCGCTTTTGCCATCTCAACCTGCTGAATTCTCTCTTCGTAACTATCTAGTCCTCTGGCAATTGCGCCATTTTTTCCTAGTATATCTTCTGCCTTCATTTTTATCTCATAGTTAAAAACATCTCGCCACACATCATCGTATCCGGTTGTTCATTGTTCGTAGTTCATTGTTCATTAACCCGCTAGCCCCTTAGTTAATTGGTTAAATGGTTAATTAACCACTTACCATCTTATTGTTGTTTTTATCGATAAACTATGAACTATCCGCCAGAAGAATTATCCCTGGGGCCTAGTATGGGAGACATTGTATGCTTCAAACCTAAAATGATGTTACCCCAGTTGAGTTTTAGCGGCCGGGTAACTATTTCTACCTTATTTTCTTTAATTGCCCTAATAACCGCCTGGGGCGTCTTTTCTGCATCAATAAGAGAATAAGTTAATCCAAACTGGCTGAGAAGATGAGCATCAGAGACCCCTACTAGAGGAAGATTATATTGTTCGGCTTTTCTTTCTGCTTTTCTATTAAAGTTAATTCCTCTAAAGTAGAAATGAGTATATTCCAGGGCATCGAGAATATGGATATAGCGATCCAGTTTCTTGCCCAGAGAGGTGAGTGTGGGGAAATATGGATGAGGCGCCATTATTAGACTACCCTCACCTTTATGGCATCTGAGTTCCTCCAGGGTATTAATCTCTTTTTCTCTCCACTCATTAACATTGAGTAGAATAATGTGTTTCCCCTCTACTTTCACCTCTATTCCAGGAATGAGAACTATTCCTTTATCTAAAGCATATTTCTTCAGGTAATCATCGTAGAGAACCATATTGTGATTGGTAATAGCTAAGACATCAAATTTCTGACGCCAGGCTTCGTCAATCAATTGTTTGGCCGTATATTTAATTTTATCTTTGGGATCCTCTTGAGTATGGAGGTGTAAATCAGCTTTTAATTTCCTGGAAGAATTCATTTCCTGGTCTATTTTCAAAAACATTCCTTTCTATTTTATTCTACTATTACTGCTGTACCATAGGCAAGGAGTTCAGCTGCTCCTCCCATCACAAAGGAGGTAATAAATCTCATACCCACAACAGCATTGGCTCCCAATTTTTCGGCCTCCTCCTGCATTCTATCCAGTGCTTGTTCTCTCGATTCAGCAAGCATTTTGGTATACTCTATTATCTCCCCACCTACTATATTGCGAAACCCGGCTACAATATCTCGCCCCAAGTGGCGCGCCCTTATAGTATTACCTTTCACCAGACCGAGAGTTTTCACGACTTTCTTGCCAGAAATAGTCTCCGTAGTTGTTACTATCATCGCTTGACCTCCTTTGCATATTTGTCCTTCTTGTAAGTAAAGATTCTCTCTCTTACCACTGAAACGAAAAGAATAACCACGCCAGCTAAGAGAACGAGAATAGCTACTTTCAGAAGGATTGCAACTGCAGGATCTTTAACCAGACTCTCTACAGCCTTAAATCCTCCGTAGAAGAGTAAAATCATCGCTCCAATCGAGATAAGAATCCAACCCAATCCACGTTCCAGTCTATTATAAACTCTAGACCAATACTTTTCCCATGTTTCATCTGGTGGCTCTTTGTACTTCATTTCTCTTATCACTCCTTTCATTTTATTTAATTATTTATTTGTTTGCCATCCTCATTTTTCTTATTTTCCCTCTGATAGTCCTCAATAATCTTCTCCGCTTTTTCAAAATCTTCCTCTTCCACCATCACTCTTATTTGAATTACAGGATATACTGTTCCGATTCGACTATCCCACAAGACACATCTTATACCATTATCTTCCAGAATTGATTTTATCACATCTGCTTCAACCATAAGGCGAGTTGAGTAAATCTGTATCATCGCTTCATTCCTTTGATGAACTAGGAAATTATATACTCTCCGAAGGATATTCTTTGAAAAAACGTGAATTCCCTAAAACCCTCTACTTAGAAAAGATAGGGTCAAGACCTTCGCTTAACCTGGCCACCTGAGTAGCTTCTTCCTGGGAGAGGGGTTTGAACTCATCAGCAGCATCACATGCCCAGCGTAGAAGTTCGATGTGCCCAGGACTCACTGCAGCTGTAATTGGTTTGGAAAGGGTAAATCGAAGGGCCAGTCTGGCTTCATCATAATTGTCCACCGGTGCATACCAGCACTTTTGCCATTTTCGTTCCTCATTTTCCTCCCATTTTCTTTTGGCAAGTGTTTTTAGAGCAAGTACTCCTAGGCCTTTTTCTTGCGCTTTGGTCAGTGTTTGAGAACCGAAATGTCCCTGATGCCAGCATACCCAGTTGAATGGAAAGAGGACGCTATCAAAAGCAAAGTGGTCTAATAACGATAAGGCTGCCTCCTCGGAGTGGGCAGAAAACCCAATGTATCGTATTAACCCTTGCTTTCGAGCCTCTAAGAAAGCTTCCATTGCACCTCCCTGTCCCATGATCTGATCCACTTCTTTTAATGTAGTCACGCCATGAAGCTGGTAGAGATCGACATAGTCTGTGCGCAGACGGCGAAGAGAATGACGTAATTCTATCGAGGCTTTTTTCCTGGTACGCTCGCCAGTCTTACATGCCAGGAACACAGACTTTCGATATGGCTCGAGAGCAGGACCCAATCGCTCCTCTGCATTACCATAAGTGGGCGCAACATCGAAATAGTTGATACCCCGGCTGACTGCCTCAGTAACGAATCGACGCGCGTTAGCTATACTCTCATTCATCACTATGATACCGCCAAAACCAACTACAGAGAGTGTTATACCTGTCTTGCCCAGAAGACGTTTTTCCATTTTTCTGACCTCCTTCATTTCACTTCTCTTAATTGTTTCTCTGCAAAATTCAAGTATCTTCTAGTCGTAATCTATTCTTTGCTCTCTACCATACAGCTCTGAAATGGATTAAATCTTTTGATAATTTAACCAATTATAGGCTATTTTAAGCTAAAGGTCAAAATTTTCTCAATCTTCAATCAAACTGGTTGACTTTTCCTCGAATTAAGCAAAAATAGTCACAAGAAGTTGATTCCAGAGAGAGGTCAGAAGATGATAAAACCGTTTCCCCGATCCTTTTATGCAAGAGATACAAAAGAAGTGGCTAAAGACCTTCTGGGAAAGATACTAGTTAGAAAACTGGCTGAAGGTACAATAAAGGGAAAAATCGTGGAAACAGAAGCTTATTACGGAGAGGAGGACCCTGCCTCCCATGCTTTCAGAGGCAAAACTGAAAGAGCAAAGATAATGTGGGGAATGCCGGGAACAGTCTATATTTATCTTATCTACGGTATGTATTACCTGTTTAACATAGTGACGGAGAAAAAAGGGAAAGCAGGAGCGGTGTTGATAAGAGCGTTAGAACCTCAGGAAGGGATTGGATTGATGAAGAAAATGCGGAAGACCGATGAGATAAAGAATTTGACCAATGGTCCAGGTAAATTAACTCAGGCTTTTGTCATCACTAACAAAAAACACAAACAGGACTTACTCTCTGGTTCTCTGATAATTGAAGAGGGTGTAAGGGAAGAATTTGAAATAATTTCTACTACAAGGATTGGAGTGAATGCTGGAGGCCAGGCTAAATTGAGATTTTACATCAAAGGAAATGAATTTGTGTCAAAAAGGTAAACCCTATCTCATTTGCCTTTAATATGATTTAATGATAAAATATGGAAAAATGAAAAGAATCATCCTCTTTATAATTGCTTTTCCACTAATAACACTAGCTCTCCTTCATTTTTCTTCTCCCCCTTCTTCCAGGTGGTTGCTTTCTCCCAAGATACCTGAACCAATTATTTCAGAAAAAGCGCCGCAAGAATTAGACCCAACCGCTGTAGACGATCTAGCTCTTCTGCTATCCACAACTATCCGGCACGGAGAGACTATCTATGAATCTCTTCTTTCTACAGATATTTCTTCCCAAAAAATCCATCTAATTGTTCAGACATTGCAGTCTATTTTTAATCCAAAAAAGTCTAAACCGGGAGACATACTTAAACTAAAAGAGTATCCGGATGGACGACTTTTCTTCGAATATTTCCCTAATTCTCTGGAATACTACACGGTGGAGGAATCAGAAGAAGGAATTTTCTCGGCCTGCAAAAAGGAAATTCCTGTACATAAAGTCATTATGGGAGCAAAGGGAAGTATTCAGTCCTCAGTTTATGAATCAATGAGAAAACAAAAAATTGAGGTAGACCTAATTTACCGATTTACAGATATATTTGCCTGGGAAATAGACTTTCTTACTGACACTCGCAAAGGAGATATCTTAAAACTCATATGGGAACAATATCTCTCTCCCGAAGGTAAAGTTGTCACACAGGGAAGAATTCTGGCTGCTCAATATATCAACGAAGGGAGAATTCATACTGCTGTATTCTTTAAGGATGAAGAAAATCATTCTGACTATTATACACCCGAAGGCAATTCACTGCGCCGTTCTTTCCTTCGCTCCCCCTTAAGTTACCGCCGAATAAGCTCTGGTTTTTCCCGCAATAGACTCCACCCCATTTTAAAAATCTATCGTCCTCATTTGGGTATAGATTATGCTGCTCCCATTGGAACTCCTGTCTGGACAGTTGCCGACGGAACAGTAACTTTCGTAGGCTGGAATGGTGGGTTCGGAAGATATATCAGAATAAAACACGCCCAGGGCATTACTACCACCTATGGACACCTTTCCCGTTATGCAACAGGAATCAAGAAAGGAACAAAAGTAAAACAAGGTCAAACAATTGGATATGTAGGCTCTAGTGGTTTATCTACCGGCCCACACCTTGATTTTCGCATAACACAGAATGACATTTATGTCAATTTTCTCAAGACGAAATTTCCTACTGCCTCCTCGGTAAAGCCGGATTATTTTGACGAGTTCGAAAGAACGAGTCAAAAATATCTTGGTTATCTATCTCTACTCAACGAATATTCGGAAAATATCTACGTTTTTCCGACCAGCGGCGATAATCTTTGAGATACCAATTTTTTCTTGAGCCATCCTTACCCATGGCTAAATCTTCGATGCCACATTTAGGGTCACTACAGTTGAGACATTCACCACTACAATCGCTGGCTGGATAGAATTTTTCTCCCTTCCTTGCATAAATCGGTATATCTATCCCTTCGCAATTTCGGGAACTCATAAACTCCTGATTCAAACCAACAGCCTCTCCCTCTTTGAGCTGATACTCCATACAGAGGGCAAAAGTAATATTTTTCTTTTCGCAGATATTACGTAAAAGGTGGAAGATTTTTTTTCGATAATCTACCCTAGCATTTAGATAACCATCGATTTTCTCCTGGTAAAGCTTTCGATAATTCCACTCTACCCCCACTCCAAAGTGGCTTTTTAAGGCTTTTAGGATTTTTTCTTTAATTCTAAGGGGAATATCAAGGATACTAGCAATGATATGCTTTACCCCTGCGCCTCTGGCTCTTTCTATCAATTCTGTTAAATCTTTTGGCTCATCGGTAAGATAGGGAAAGATTGGGTCCATACGACAAACAGCAAAAATTCCTTCCCTGGCTAATCTCTCCAGATTATCAAATAGGACTGACGTGGGACTGCCCCGAGGAACAAGGAGCTTTCTTATTTTATCATCAAAGGTGAGTATAGAAACCTGTCCGAAGGAATGTGCTTGCAGTTTTATAAGAGGAATAACTTCTTGGGGAATGAATGCTTTGGTAATAAATTCAATGGGAATGTTTCTTTCTACAAAAACTCTGATTATCTTCTCTGACAGGTGGTATTTTTCATTCAAAGGCTGAAAAGGGTCAGTAACTGGACTGAGGTAACCACAACTGGCAATATCTATAGAATCGAGCTGTTTTGCCACTACTCGGTCGAAATCCTTAGCTACTGTAATGATTCCTCTTTCACGAAAAGTCTGAAAATACCCTGGAAAGGCTAAAGTATAACAAAAAAAGCACCCAATGCCGCAACCATTATAAGGATTGATAAGCATTCTCTCTGAGGTGCACTCTCTTTTACCTGACCACCATCCATGAAGCTCTTTTTTTGTAGAAACAAGAATATGTTTTTCTGGCTCTTCGATTACCTCATATTCTCTTTTATTGACAACTACCTTCATCCTTAGAAATACCTCAGGACAAATCTTATATATTAAACTAAAAGCTTAAAGCGAAAAGCTAAAAACCATAATTTAAAATTTAAAATTTATTTTTCTTTCTTTTTGATTGGTCTTAGATTTTAAGTTTTAGTCTTACATTTTTAGTTTTACGTTATGGTTTTGCGCTTTTCGCTCTACGTTCTACGCTTTCTCAAGGAATGTCTTTATAAAATCGTCTCCCTGCAACAAACCAAAACTACCTTCAGCACAAGAAAATTCGTCAAACCGATTAACCCCATCGGGCGCTTTTTCTGAATTATATATTAAAAACGGTACTGCTTCAGCAACATGAGTCCTTACTTTAATTGGGGTAAGGTGATCGGGCAATACAGCAATACGAGTATTTTCATCTATTTTCTCTAATACTCTTCCTACTAACCTTTTATCAAAATACTCAATAGTTTTAATCTTCAAATCAATATCGCCCTGGTGAGAAGCTTCATCACTTGCCTCTACATGAACCCAGACCAAATCATATTCTTTTAATGCCTTCAGGCACACATCAGCTTTTCCCTCGTAGTTAGTATTATAGAGTCCTGTTGCTCCCTTGACCTTAATCACATCAAAACCAGCATAAATACCTAACCCCCTAATAAGATCGACGGCTGAAATCACAGCTCCTTTTATTCCGAATCTTTCCTGAAATTTTCTCATACGAGGCTTCTTGCCCGGTGACCAGGGCCAGAGCATATTGGCCTTATCCCTGCCTTGTTTCTCCCGGATAAGATTAATAGGGTGATCTTCTAAAACGTCTTTGGAATCAAGTATTACCTTGCTTAACAGATTTGCTGTTTCCTCTGCTTCTTTCTCTTTTGCCCTGGGTAAGACTTCCCTTACAGGCACACCTAAAGCATCATGGGGCGGAGTACACTCAACGCTAGCTGAAAATCTCCCTCCCCTCAAGACCAGCAGATGTCTATAGCTCACTCCAGGATAAAAGACAATATCTTCACTTCCTAGCTTATCCTTAATTGTCTTAATTAATTCTCTTGCTTCTTCAGTAGCAATATGACCAGCGGAGTGATTCTTTATTCTACTGTCCTCTACGCAGATGGTATTGCACCTAAGAGCCACATCTTCCGGGCCCAATTTAACACCCATACTGGCTGCCTCCAGAACTCCTCTACCTTGAAAATAGACTCGGGGATTATATCCCAAAATAGAGAGATTAGCCACTGCTGAGCCGGTAGACATTCCTTGAGGGATAGTTATTAGTCTGCCACATTCCCCTTTTTTAGCTAGCTCATCCATATTAGGAGTATTAGCTACCTGCAAAGGAGTCCTACTCCCCAATTCATCTAAAGGATAATCAGCCATGCCATCTCCCAGGAAGAGTATATATTTCATCTACTCTAATACCTTCCTAACTGCCTTTAAGCTAGACTCAATCATAATTGGCTTATTAGCATATGTTGATTTAATTCCCTTCAGTCTATCCAGATGATAGTTAACCACCGCATCGGGGTCCTTTAATAAATTTCCCGTTAAAATGGCCACTACCCTCTCCTTTTTATCGATTATCCCCGCCTTAGTCAGCTTTCTTGCCCCGGCTATGCTGCAACAGGAAGCCGGTTCTGCTCCAATTCCTGAGGCATCAACAAAAGCCTTGGCATCCATTATCTCCTGATCAGTCACTTGCTCCACCACGCCCCTACTCCACTCTATACCCCGAATTGATTTTTTCCAGCTAACTGGATTGCCTATTTTTACCGCAGTAGCAATCGTCTCTGCCTTAACCGCTTCAAAGGGAGTTCTCTCCTTCCACATTGTATAGAGAGGATTTGCTCCCTGTGCCTGAATCACAGCCATCCTAGGAATCCTATTAATCATTCCTATCTGGTACAACTCTCTAAGACCTTTGCTCAAGGCGGTGTTATTTCCTAAGTTACCACCGGGCAAGATAAACCAGTCAGGGACTTGCCAGTCTAATTGCTGCAATACTTCAAAGCAAATAGCTTTTTGTCCCTCTATTCTAAAAGGATTAATGGAGTTTAATAAATAAACCCTGAACTCTTGACAGACCTTCTGCACCAGCTTCATCGCATCATCAAAATCACCTTTTATCTGAATAGTCTTTGCTCCATAGGCAAGAGCCTGAGCTAGCTTACCAAAGGCTATTTTCTCTTCAGGAATAAAAACAATACTCTCCATTCCTGCCAGGTCAGCATAAGAAGCCATTGAAGCAGAAGTGTTTCCTGTGGAGGCACAGGCTACTTTCTTAAAGCCAAGCATTTTTGCTACCGATATAGCACAGCTCATTCCTCTATCCTTAAAAGATGCAGTAGGATTTTCTCCCTCATGCTTCAGCCATATATCTTCAATGCCAACATATTCTCCCACTTTATCACTCTGATAAAGATTAGTATTCCCCTCCGGCCTGGAGATGATAAACTTATTCTCAATATCCAGTATAAGTTCTTTATAACGCCAAACACCAGAGTTATAAGGAAATTCCCTCTTAGCTAATCTCTCATCAAATAATCTACAGGAAACTCTTTTCTTCAATCTCTCTATATCGTGCACTACTTCCAGCAAATCCCCACAATCACACCTATACCTGACTTCATTTATGGGATATTCTCTTCCGCATTCAATACATCTTAATATCATATGAATTCCCTTTCTTTTGAGAATTTTTCCGTGTCTAGAAACAGCTCCCTGGCAGAAATATTATTTTACGAGTGCTGATATTTTCTTAGTTTCCGGGAATAGTAATGACATAGAGCAACAGCAAGCGCATCAGCAGTATCATCTGGAGAGGGGATCTTAGCAAGATGAAGCAAATCCTTAAGCATATACTGAACCTGCTGTTTCTCTGCTCGTCCATAGCCTACAACAGCTCGCTTTACCTCAAGAGGAGTATAATCAAAGACTTTTTTCCCCGCTAGGGAGGCACTTAACATAATTACCCCCCGCGCCTGACCTATGGAAAGAGCAGTTTTACTATTCTTACTGAAATAGATCTGCTCCACAGCTACCTCATCAGGATGATACTGTTCAATAAGGTCACTTACCTGCTGGTAGATAATCCTCAGGCGTTCGGGCATCTCTTTGTCAGCCGAAGTATGGATACAGCCACATTCTGTAACCCTGATATTTCTATCGATGGTGAGTATCCCATATCCGGTGCTAGCTGTACCTGGATCTATTCCTAAGATAACCATTGATTTTCCTTGGTTCGTATTTAGCATTTCGTATCGCATGCAGGACAAACTGCCCCATGCAGTATGTTACTCACTTTATTGATTAGCGTATAGCGGGTAGCGTTTAGCGTAGAGTTCGTAGTTATGAGTTCATAGTTCATTGTTCATCGATAAAAACAATGGGCAACGAAACATAGGTAATGCGTATTGCGCAATACGATATACGCAATACGCTGTTTTTCCTGCTTTTTATTTTTCCTATACGCTATCCGCTAAACGCTATGAAGTTAGCTATTAATAATGGCCTGAGTTAAGTCTATAGCCCGACGGGTCTCCTTCACATCATGGGTTCTCACAATTCTGGCTCCCTGAGTAACCGCCAAACAAGTAGCAGCCAAGCTCCCTTCTAAACGCTCTTGCAGAGGAAGATTCAAAACATTGCCAATGAAGGATTTACGAGACACACCAATTAAAATTGGTCTCCCCAAACTTTTCAACTCACTCAATTTGTCTATAATCTCTAAGTTATGCCGAGCACTCTTGCCAAAACCAATCCCCGGGTCAATGACTATCCTCTCTTCATCAATTCCTGCTTCTTTAGCTATTACTATACTTTCTCTTAAATAGGAGATAATTTCTCCGAGTAAGGAATCATAATAGGGATTATTCTGCATATCTCCAGGAGTCCCTTTTATATGCATCAATACCAGAGGCACTTTGTATTTAGCCACTACGTGCTTCATCTCAGAATCGAACCTTAGCCCACTTATGTCATTAATCATATCTGCTCCTGCCTCTATAGCCTCTTGAGCTATCTGTGCTTTATAGGTATCGACAGAAACAGGTATTTCGAAAAGCTCCTTCATTTTGCCTATAATAGGAATAATTCTTCTCAGCTCTTCTTCTGTGCTTACTTTTGTTGCTCCCGGTCGGGTAGATTCTCCTCCTATATCGATAAGGTCAGCTCCATGGGAAACCATTCTTTCTACTCTTACTAGAGCTTTTTTCTTCTGAGTGTATCTACCTCCATCATAAAAAGAATCAGGAGTAAGGTTCAATATACCCATTATAGCTACTTTCTTCGCCAGGTCCAACTGTTTATCCCCCAGAGAAAGAATGAATTTTTCCCGTTTAATATTTTTCAAGATTTGTTCCAGTTCGCAAGAAAGGTGGGATAAACTAAATGGCTGCCGTCTTAATTTGGGAATAACTTTATTATAATGTGCTTCTGTTCCTATAAGCAGGACATCACTCTTAGAAACAGCAAAAGAAGCAACCTCTTTCTTAATAGCTGCATCTGCTGAGACCGAAAGCATTTCTTGTTTAAGGAGATTGGCTGCTTGGGAAGGAATACCTTCTAACTTGATAAAATAAAGGTTGGCTTTCTGAGAAAGAATTCTTTTGCCTTCTCGACTAACCCCTATTTTTTCTAATTCTTCTTCAATTCCCCTTTTGTTTTTTAGATTGAGAACTCGGGGTTTTATGTGCATTTTTCTTCTTAGAGGTTAGCTTTTTTTCACTATTTCTTACCTTCTTATTTACCAGCTCTTCTGCAGTTGTTTTCTTACCTAAAATCTTCTCTATATCATCTGCCTCCAACACTTCCTTTTTTTCCAGAAGTTCAGCTAAATGTATTAATTTACTTTTGTATTTCTTTAATATTCTCAGCGCTGTATCATGGCACTGTTTAATTATACTCATAATCTCTTTATCAATGTCAGAAGCCATCTCTTCACTATAGTTTTTTTCTTTAAGGAAGTCTCGACCCAGAAAAACTTCGCCATTTCCCCTGCCCAGAGTCATCGGGCCCATCTTTTCACTCATTCCGTAATCGCAAACCATCTTTCTCGCTATATGAGTGGCCTGTTCAAGGTCGTTCTGTGCTCCTGTACTCACTTCTTTAAATATAATTTCCTCACTAGCCCGCCCGGCTAAAAGAACACTCAGCTTATCTAACAATTCTGACTTAGTAGCCAGATACCTATCCTCCAGGGGTAACTGTAGGGTATACCCCAGGGCCACAGAACCACGCGGGATGATGGATACCTTGTGTATGGGGTCAGCATTGGGAAGAATATTCCCTACCAAGGTATGACCGCTTTCATGATAAGCGATAATCTTCTTTTCTTTTTCCTTCATAACTCTCGATTTCTTCTCTGGCCCAGCAATCACTCTATCTATAGCCTCCTCTAATTCCTTCATTGCGATTTCGTTCTTATTTCTCCGAGCAGCCAACAATGAAGCCTCATTAACTAAATTTTCTATATCTGAGCCTACAAATCCAGGAGTTCTTCGGGCAAGAACCTTAATATCTACCTCCTTAGCCATAGGCTTATTTTTCATATAGAGAGCTAAGATAGCCTCTCTTTCTCTTATATCAGGGATATTAACAGTAATTTTACGATCGAATCTCCCTGGTCTAAGAAGAGCCATATCCAGAACATCTGGGCGATTAGTAGCCCCTATAATTATCACCCCTTTGCGAGAGCTAAAACCATCCAGTTCTACCAGTAGTTGATTTAGAGTCTGCTCTTTTTCATCATGACCTCCTCCAATGCCGGCGAACCTCTGTCTTCCCACAGCATCCAGTTCATCAATAAAAATAATGCAGGGAGCATTCTTCCTTCCTTGCTCGAATAGGTCTCTTACCCTGGAAGCTCCCACTCCCACAAACATTTCCACAAAATCTGAACCACTAATGTTAAAGAAAGGCACGCCGGCCTCTCCGGATACAGCCCTTGCCAAAAGGGTCTTTCCACATCCCGGGGGACCTACTAGAAGTATTCCTTTGGGAATTTTTGCTCCCAATTTCTGAAATTTCTGGGGTGTTTTTAGGAATTCAATTATTTCCTTGAGTTCCTCCTTGGCTTCTTCTGCCCCAGCCACATCCCTAAAAGTAATCTTAGCCGCCTCATTGGAAGTCATTCTGGCTCTACTCTTACCAAAAGACAGAGCCTTATTTCCGGTAAAACGCATTTGCCTGATAATGTAGATCCAGATTCCAACAAATATGAGAATAGGCAAAAGTCCACCCAAAAGGCTAGCCAACCAGGAAGAACCTTCCGGATAAACCTCAATTTCCACTCCATTCTCTCGCAGAGTATTAATCAATTCAGGGTCATTGGGAGCGAAAGTTTGGAACTGAGTTCTTGCATCAAGCTCTCCTGTTATCAGGTTGCCCCTTATAGCAACTTTGTCAATCTGATCCCTCTCTACCATCTGCAGAAAATGAGTATAAGAAAGTTTAGTTTCTTCCACTCGGGAGCTGAGCTGGATGAAGTTGAAAAGGGATATGACAACTACAAATATTATAAAAAGAAGAAAAAGGTTTCTGATAAACTTATTATTGTTCTTCTTCTTTAAAGGCTGCTTAGGCAATTTATTATTCATTCTATTTTACTCTCCTCGGAACTCCTTTATTAGTATTCTATTATAAATACAAAAAAAAGCAAGGAACCCTCAGGATAATTATCGTCGCTTGTTGCTCGTTGCTGGTCGCTCGAAAAGAAAAGAGCCTAAAACGTAAAATGCAAAATTAAATTCAAAGAAAGAAAAATAAGTTTTAAATTTTGAATTATGGTTTTTCGCTTTTAGTTTTTAGCTTTACGCTATTTTTAATGCATCCTTTCCTAAATAGATAGCCTCGCTTCCTAATTCCTCTTCTATTCTCAGAAGCTGATTGTATTTGCCTAATCTATCAGTTCGTGAACACGAACCTGCCTTGATTTGACCTGTCCCCATGCCTACCGCCAAATCGGAAATAGTAGTATCCTCTGTCTCCCCGGATCGATGAGAAATAATAGCCGTGTAATTATGTCTTTTAGCCATTTCAATAGCTTCAATAGTTTCACTGAGTGTGCCAATTTGATTCAACTTAATAAGAATAGAATTAGCTACCCCAAGGTCTATCCCTTTTTTGAAACGCTGAGTATTGGTTACAAAAAGATCATCTCCCACCAATTGAATTTTCCCTCCCAGTCTTTCTGTCAATAGCTTCCACCCATCCCAGTCGTCTTCTGCTAGTCCGTCTTCTATGGAAAGTATAGGAAAATCGGCTACCAGTTTTTCGTAGAACGCAACCATCTCCTCAGAACTCATCTTCGACTTTTTTTCAGCTTTTAAGATATAATTTCCCTTCTCATAAAAACTGGAAGCAGCAGGATCCAGAGCCATGGCTATATCTTTCCCTTCCTTGTACCCAGCTTTAATTATGGCTTCCATAATTACCTCTAGCGCCTCTCTGTTAGAAGAAAGGTCAGGAGCGAATCCTCCTTCATCGCCTACTGCTGTACTGTATCCCTTCTCCCTTAAAACCATCTTTAGGGAGTGAAAAGTTTCACAACAAACACGAAGAGCCTGCTCGAAATTAGAAGCTCCTATGGGCATAATCATAAATTCTTGTAAATCCACATTATTATCAGCGTGCTTCCCCCCATTCAAAACATTCATCATAGGAAGTGGAAGAATCTTTGCTCCTAATCCCCCTAAATATCTATAAAGAGGCAATCCCAAAGAGTTAGCCGCTGCTTTAGCTACGGCCAAAGAGACCCCTAGAATAGCATTTGCTCCCAATTTTTTTTTGTTGGGTGTTCCATCTAGTTCAATTAACAGATTATCAATATCAGTTTGACAGGTAGCATCTTTTCCTTTAACCCTTGGATAAATAGCTTCGTTGACGTTTTCTATTGCTTTGCTTACTCCCTTCCCCATCCATCTTTCTCCTCCATCCCTTAGCTCTATTGCCTCATATTCTCCGGTAGAAGCTCCCGAAGGAACGGCAGCCCTGCCCACAGATTCATCCTCCAGTAACACTTCTACTTCTACAGTTGGATTCCCTCGAGAATCGATAATCTGCCTTCCTCGTACACTCTTAATATTCCTTGACACAGTTAAACCTCCTGGTATTTGGTGAATCGTATTTGGTGAATCGTGAATTGTCAATCAAACCCTACAACCGTTTAGTTTCTTGTTTGCGATTCACTATTCACCAACGACCATTCACTAATTGGCTATTCACTAACAACTAAATACTACTTGGTGCCTTGAGCAAGTTTAGCCTTGTATTCTTCCATCTTTTTCTTTAATTCTGAGGAAGATAAAGATAATATCTTAACAGCTAAAATAGCTGCATTTCTTGCTCCTGCAGTACCTATGGCCATACAGGCTACTGGTACTCCCGCTGGCATCTGAACAATAGAATATAGTGCATCCAATCCCTGTAGATTCGAAGAAGCTAAAGGCACACCAATAACTGGCATTACGGTATTAGCAGCGATTATTCCTGGCAAATGAGCTGCCCCTCCTGCTCCTGCAATAATTACTTGTATTCCTCGCTTTTCTATATTTTTAGCATAATCTGAAGTGGCATCCGGCATCCGATGAGCAGAGAGGATTTTCATTTCATACACAACACCGAAATCATCCAGTATCTCTGAACACTTTTTCATCACTGGAAGATCAGATTTACTGCCCATTACCACACTAACCTGAATCTGAGACAATTAATCCTCCTTCTAGTTCATCGATAGAAACAAATTAGTTCACAGTTCATTGTTGATAGTTCATCGACAGAAAGAACGAACGGTAAACCAGTTGCCTAAGGGGCTAGTAAGTCAATGAACAACGAACTATGAACAATGAACCAAACCAGGAATTAGTAGATTACCTTATTCAAGGGATATTCTACAATCCCCTCCCCTCCTAACTTCTTGATCTTAGGAATTAATTCCCGCGCCTGTAATTCATCCAGAATTACTTCTATTGCCAACCACTCTCCTTCGCTGAGCTTGGAGATAGTAGGTTTCCTCAACGCAGGTAAAGATGTAAGTAATTTTGTTAACTTAGCTTCAGGAACATTCATCTTTAATCCGACTTTCCCCAGTCCGTTCAAGGCACCTTCCAGTAGAATAGCCAGATTCTTTATTTTCTCTTTTTTCCAGGGGTCTTCCCAGGAAGATATATTAGCAATCAACCAGGTAGTAGACTCTAGGACTGTATCTATAACATCGAGCTTGTTAGCTCTCAGGGAAGCTCCTGTCTCTGTAAGTTCAACAATAGCATCTACCAGATGGGGAGGTTTTACCTCTGTAGTTCCCCAGGAGAATTCTATCTCAACTTCTATCCCTTTTTTTCTAAAATAATCCTTAGTCACCTGGACTAATTCTGTAGCTATTCTTTTCCCTTTCAAATCCTCCGTTTTTTTTATATCAGAATCTATAGGAGCAGCTAGCACCCATCTTACCTTACCTAACCCCTGCTTAGAATATAATAGCTCCTTCACTTTCTTCACTCTGGCTTTTCTTTCCGAAATCCAGTCGTACCCAGCTAATCCTATATCCAACATTCCTTTTTCCACATAAATAGGAATTTCTTGTGTCCGAATTAACAAACATTCCAACTCCTTGTCATCCACAGTAAGGATGTAAGACCTCTCGCCCATTCCTATCTGGTAACCAGCTTTTCTAAATAAATCAATGGTCATTCTCTCCAGACTTCCCTTAGGTATTCCCATTTTCAACTTTGGCATCTTTAACCCTTCTTTAGTTCATTGTTCGTAGTTCATTGTTCATCAACAAAAAGAATACGGTTCGTACTCCAGAGATTTTACTCGATGAACTATGAACTCATAACTATGAACCATTTCCAGAAATGTCTAGTTCTTCTATTTTCTTTCTTATTTGTTCAATTATCCAATTATTATCCTGGACTATTAGATTATTATCTTTTATTTTAATAGACCCTCGAGGGGAAAAAAGCTCTTCTAAAGAGGAGACTATACTACTGGCCTGCACATATTTTAAAGGGAACGTCTTCATTTTCGGGATCTTATTAGACTCTTCCAGAGAAAGGACCGCCTTTTCTATCTGAGAGAGTTGATAGGCTCCGTCTTCCACAAGCAGGCTGTTGCTCTCTTCGCTCATCTGAATCTTGCCTTTAGAAGAGAGAATCGACAGTAGCATTTCTCTGGTAGGTTCAGCAGAAGAAAAAAGAAGATAAAAGACCTTCTGTCTTCTTTGCTCTACAAAGGAACCAATTCCATTGAGCACTTCCTGAATCACCTTCACGCTATCCTCATTATCCCTTACTAGAATGGAGTTGGGCGATGCCTCTTTTGGATTTATCTCTATCACTCCCTGGGGAGAAATCATCTCTCCTATCTGCCTGGCCATATCTTCGGCCAGGGCATAGGTGAAAGTAAAAACTCTCTTACTTCTTCCTTTGATTTCCCGGGGAGTAATGATGTGAGGCTCAACTGTGACTACCAGATTCTTTTTGGATGTCACTTTCTCGCGCCTCTTAAAAAGATTACCTATAACGGGAAGTTGGGATAGGATAGGAAGACCGGCAACGCTCTCCGTCTCTTCCTCCCTCATCAGTCCTCCAATGACAATGGTTTCCCCGCTCCTTACCGTAATGTTGGTAGGTGCGATTTCTCTAGAGAAAACCGGGTGTTCCTTACCAAATTCCCTAATATCATAACGGGCTACCATTGGAACGATGGACATCTGAACAAGGTCCTCTCCCACAATATCGGGTTGTACCTGAAGAATAATACCCACTGTTACATACCCCCACTTCGCTGGTATTACCTCTTCTCCTATCTTTACCTCCTCGCTAATCAAGTAGGGCACATCTTGCACCACATATATCCCGGCTACCTGACCGCTCAAGGTACTCACCTGGGGTGCCGATAAAACTTCGCCCTCTCCAGTGCTAACAAGCGCATCAAGGATAGCCTCCAGTTTTTCCTTGCCTGTCATCAGACTGTAGAAAGTATACTGTAGTGCCCCTCCATCAAGTTCTATACCTGTGCCTTCTCCCACTTCTCCTAAAGGAACCTTGACTCCAGTTAAGCGCTCCAGGTTGATCCCGAATTCCCGCGTTGCATTCTCGCTCAGTTCCAGAAGTCTAGCTTTGATTTGAATTTGCCTGGTTTCCAGAGGAAATTCAGCTTTCGCCTTTTCAACTTCATCGATCTGCCACCTGCTCGCCCTTATGGTTATCCTGCCGGTAGCCACATCTACTGACATTGAGGGCTGCCCCCAGGATTCAATGCTTAGAAGTAAGAATAAGATAGTAAATATTGTCAATACAGGGACTACTTTTCCTATACTCATAACTCCCTCCGCTATTATAGCTTTCGGTAATCCTAATTTTCTTAGGCAAGAACTTGATGATATGACTGTGCTGAACAATTTATTCTCCTACCTTGGTCCTACCGTACCCAGATTGATTTCGAGAGTAGGAACTTCCATTTGCATCCATTCTCCCTTGGGTTCCAGACCTTCTATGTCTCCCGGCTTGATTCCCAGGATATTAGCCATAGCCAAAGCCATGCGCTCTAACGACCCTTCCCGGATGTAAAATGTCTGGCTGATCATCTCTTCTGCTCGGGAAGAACTATTCATTTCTTCTATTGCTTCTCTGATCTTCTGCTGATTTCTCTTCAGGTCTTTAATTGTAATATAAACTACACTCTGTTTATCCTCGATGTTTTCTTCTGCACTACTGACAGCAGTTCGCACTTTTTCTGTTTCAGTATTGTTAACTATCTCTTGCGGAATTATGACATAGTCCTTCTCACTTTTATTCCTTTCTTCACTCCCTTCTTTTCCAATTTGGTAGGGAGCAATTATTTGAGCATTTTTGCTCACCTTGTTCTTAAATTGAAGCTCCTTCCAGGCTTCCTCAGGACTGAGATACTTGAGTAAGTATGTCTCTTCTGTCAGCTGAGCCTCTAAAGTATCCTTTTCGCTAATCAGCTCATCTATCTTATTCAGATTCTTTTTAACATCGATAATGGTAAAGCGGGAGGCCTCTTCCTTTATCTCTAGACTCCCTTCCTCGGAAAGAATGTCCTCTATTTGTTCAGCCAGAGAAGACAAAGGAGCAAACTTAATTTCATAGGTTTTCTTAAGAGGAATAAAGATATCTCCTTCCTTGATAAGCTTC
>Ga0315532_1000680_pt1 | contig 27072 bp, 27 predicted proteins | sample SalMarWE160370MG_FD_203082 | JGI IMG/M metagenome (GOLD analysis project Ga0315532, IMG submission 203082) | Salt marsh sediment microbial communities from the Plum Island Ecosystem LTER, Massachusetts, United States - Salt Marsh Sediment WE1603-70 ...
TTTCCGTTTGAGTTATTTGTTTTACTAGTTTATCTAGTATCTTGTTGATTCCCCAGTGTGGACTAATAAATTTGACTGGCGCGTATTTATTTTCGAAATATGATATAACCTCCTCGGGACATAGACCACAGTAAATATTCGTCCAGATTTCAGTCCGTATAAGAGTTAAGTCGCCTACTATTCTCCATTCTCTTTCCCAGTGAAAATCTATGCTTTCATCACACTTACTTACCAAAGCCAATAGCTTGTTTTCCTGCTCAGAAAAGTCGTTTTTCACTGCTTTATCAAAAAGCTCCCAGAGCGGGCTAGACAAGTCACCGCGCACATACAGTACAGGATTGCCTCCGTAGCTTCTGATATCTTTCTTCGTGAAAACTAGCCCGTACGGCGCCAATTTTATATCTCTACCATATACTTGCTGCAGAAGCAGGTCTATTTGGTCAATAGGCGTCTCAGTAAAGCATACTACATTAAACTTATCACGCAGATTACTTCCTGTATCTCTTAATTTGGAGTTGAAAATACAGTAAGGGTTAAACGCCCTAAGTTTGTTCTCAGAAAATATCTTGTCTAAAACTTCAAATGCCGATTTTGATTTACTATTTTCGTCTATTTTGTCTCGTGTTAGATGAACCAAGAGCGGAGAAAAATCCCTTTTCTTATCCAGAAATTGCTCTTTAGATATAGCTTCGTCCATTTACTATTCCCCCTCATATTTTAATTATTACCCATTCAGCGAGGAAGTGCTAGGGGATGTAGGGGCTTTAGCCCCTCTCAAATAAAATTCCCCCTCTCCTTAACCAATATCCCAAGGAGAGGGGGTCAGGGGGTGAGGTTACAAACACCCCGATATGGATAGGTTTTTGAGGGGGTAGGGGTTCTTCAGCTTAGCTATTTGGCGGAGACGACAAAGCTTCCCGTGCTATTTCTATCATATCATCAAAACTATCGTTGAAACTATCATTGAACTGCTTCTGGGCATCCGCGCGCAGGCACTCGTCGATGGAGGAAAAGGACGTGCAGTCAACACTATGGGATGTAGTAGCGGTTATCATCTTTTTATGCAGTGGTGTGCCTGCTTTATCATATAATGATATCCGGCAGCTTATATTGGTTCCGTGGCCAGATATTACCCATTGTCCCGTAGGTCCGTACAGCTGCCCCTGCTTTTCGTGATAATTTATGTCTAGTGTGGCATCATAGTCGTTGCTCCCGTCATAGACCACAAAACCCTGGGATTCCAACATCTCCGCTATGATATCTGAATTCATGTAGGAGGTGTCGTTTAGCCAACTGGACGATGCGACCTCTATCTTGATTACGCCCCATGGTATCGTGGAGATTTTCATCTCAGTAGTGTCAGATAAACCATCACTATCCGTAACCGTGAGCTTGGCAGTGTAGGTTCCCAATCTGGAATAGTTATGAGTTACGGTCCTGCCTGAAGCCGTGTTTCCATCACCAAAGTCCCATTCATAGGAGACGATGTAGTTATCTAGGTCCGTGGAAGAATTAGCATTGAATGACACCTCTTCACCGACTCTTACTGTTGTTGAGTCTGCCGATATTTCGGCTATTGGCGGTGCCTTGAACATGGCGGTGACGCTCTTATTACCATCCATGGTAATGGTGATTGGGCTTGAACTGTCGGTGGCATCACCGCTCCACTCAGAGAAGACCCAGCCCGTTGCGGGGGTAGCATTGAGGGCGACCTCGGTACCCTCATCATAGGTACCGCTGGCAGGGGTGACCCCGCCGCTACCGCTCGGACTCACCGACGTAGTTAGAGTGTATTGGGCCGTGCACGCCAGCGTCAGAAGCATAGTGGTGGTTAAAAACATGAGTAATATGCGTATTACTCTCTTTGTCACCACTGGATTACTCTCTTTCGAACGCCGTAGTAGACTAGGTTATAGTTATCCCCTTCCTTTTAAACTATTATACTCCCTGTGTCAATGCATACGACATAAAAAGGCGGGTTTTTCCCACCCACCCGCCCACAGAAGTCTCGGTGCTTAATCTCGTTGCCATACATAAGCTAGTGTGCTATATTTTGGGTAATGAAAGCCGGGATTGAAACTATCCCTAAGGGCACGGTTACCTCGCCTGAAGGTTTTTTTGCCGGTGCTACCTCCGCCGGCATAAACGAAAAAGCCAGAGATAAACCAGACCTCGGTGTTCTCTTTTCCGAGGCGCCCTGTGTTGCCGCCGGCGTTTTTACCACCAATCGGATTAAGGCGGCGCCGGTGGTCCTCTCTCAGCAGAGGTTAAAACGGGGGAAAGCGGGGGCGGTGGTGGTGAACAGCGGCTGTGCCAATGCCTGCACCGGGGAGAGGGGGAGGGGGGATGCGGCTAAGACGGCGGAGCTGACTGCTAAAGGCATCGGCATATCGCCTGAGGAGGTTCTGGTCGCCAGCACCGGCGTTATCGGCCTGCCCCTGCCCATGAAGAGAATCACACCCGCCATGGAGCAGGTTATCCTTTCCCGCGACGGCGGTCATGAGCTGGCAAGGGCGATGATGACCACCGATACCTTCGCCAAGGAGACGGCGGTCAGGGTCAGGGTGGGGAAGGGTGAGTTCACCATTGGCGGGGTGGCTAAGGGGTCGGGGATGATTCACCCCGACCTGGCAACCCTTCTCTGCTTCCTAACCACCGATGCCGCCGTGGAGAAGGGCTTTCTTAAAGAGGCTTTGAAAAAGGCGGTGGACGTCTCGTTTAGTATGATTTCCATTGACGGAGACACCAGCCCCAACGATATGGTATTGCTTATGGCTAACGGTCTGGCGGGCAATGTGCCCGCTGATGCCTTTGAGCAGGCTCTGGAGCAGGTCTGTACCTATCTGGCTAAAAGTGTTGCCGCTGATGGGGAGGGGGCGACCAGGCTTATTGAGCTAACGATTCGCGGTGCCCGCAGTCTGGCTGAAGCAAGGCTGGCGGCAAGGACGATAGTAAGCTCTTCCCTGGTGAAGGCGGCGGTTCACGGCGCCGATCCCAACTGGGGGCGGATTATGGCGGCGCTGGGGCGGAGCGGGGTGGAGGTTGAAGAAGCCAGGACCGACCTTTATATTGGTGATATGGCGCTGGTGAAGGCAGGTAGAGCCTTGCCCTTTAATAAGCGGGGTGCGGTCAGGCTGCTGGAAAAAAGGGAGGTGGCTATAAGATTAGACCTTAACCTTGGCTCGGCGAGTGCCACCGCCTGGGGTTGCGACCTGTCCCCAGAATATGTAACTATTAACAGTCAGTATATGACATAAAATGGGCAAGAAATTAAGCAAGGTTATTGTAATTAAAATCGGTGGTGCCACTTTAGGCAGTCAGGACACCACCATTGAAGACGTAGTCGCCCTTCAGCAGAAGGGCAAGTCGCTGGTTATAGTCCACGGCGGTGGTAAGATAATAACCGACTGGCTGGAGAAGCGGGGGATTCCCACCAGATTCGTTGACGGCGAGCGGGTAACCGATGAAGCCACCCTTGAGGTGGTGGTCTCAGTTCTGGTGGGGCTGGTCAACAAGGAGATTGTCGCCGATATTAATGCCCGGGGAGGAACGGCGGTGGGCATTAGTGGGGTGGACGGGGGTTTGATTCAGGGCAGGATTAAGGACAAGGAGATGGGCTATGTTGGTGAGGTGGTGAAGGTAACCCCCGCCCCGCTGGAGGCACTGCTAAAATCCGGTTATATTCCGGTGGTGGCTCCGGTCAGCCTTAATGCCGATAAGCTGGACAAAGCGCCGGGGGTGCTTAATATTAACGCCGATGCCGTCGCCGGCGAGGTGGCGGCGGCGATTGCTGCCGAGAAGCTCATCTTCCTCACTGATGTCGCTGGCGTCTCTGACCAGTCAGGCAATCTGCTGACTAAGCTCTCCCCCGATGAAGCCGAGGCTCTGCTGGCTTCGGGGGTAGCTTCAGGGGGGATGATTCCCAAGGTTAAGGCGTGTCTGAGGGCGCTCTCCGGCACCCCCCTTACTCGCATCATAGACGGTCGGAAGCCCCAAGCCTTGATTAACGAGATTGAAGGCAAGGGTGGTGGCACAACTATAGGGAGACAGAAATGACTAATTGGCAGGAGCTTGAGAGTAAATACTTTATGCACACCGTAGAGCGTGTCCCCTTGACCGTGGTCAGGGGGCAGGGGGCGCGGGTGTGGGACGAAGAGGGGCGAGAGTACCTTGACTTTGTCGGTGGCTGGGCGGTCAACAGTCTGGGGCACTGCCATCCGGCGGTTACCAAAGCAATAAGCGAGCAGGCACACCTGCTCATTCAGGCGTCAAACCAGTTCTACACCATTCCCCAGATTCGCTTGGCCGAGCTTCTAGTCCAGAATAGCTGCCTTGACAAGGTCTTCTTTGGCAACAGCGGTGCTGAGGCTAATGAGGGGGCGATAAAGCTCGCCCGCCGCTACGGGCAGCTCCACCTTGGTGGCGCCTATGAGGTTATTACCACCCTCGGCTCCTTTCATGGCCGCACCCTGGCTATGGTGGCGGCTACCGGTCAGCCAAAATTTCAAGAATCATATCCTCCCCTTCCCACCGGCTTTATCAATGTGGAGTACAACAATGTTGACGCCATAAAGTCAGCCACCACCGATAAGACCTGTGCCGTGATGGTGGAACCGATACAGGGGGAGGGTGGGGTCAATGTGCCTGATGATGGTTATCTGCCGGCGATAAAAGCATGGTGCGAGCAAAAGGGCATCCTGCTTATTCTGGACGAGGTCCAAACTGGCGTGGGGCGGACGGGGACGCTCTTTGCCTACGAGCAATGTGGTGTTGAACCTGATATAATGACACTGGCTAAGGGTTTAGCCAGTGGCGTACCCATCGGCGCTATTCTGGCCAAGGAGAGGGTGGCTGTGTTCACCCCCGGGGAGCACGGCTCTACCATGGGTGGTAATCCCCTGGCTTGTGCCGCTGGCTACGCTACAGTAAGGTTTATCATTGACAACGGTATACCGGGTAAGGTAAAGGCAGTGGGAGAGCATCTTATCGCCGGGCTGGAAGGTTTTAAACAGAAATTCCCCTTTATCACCGAGGTCCGGGGGCGGGGGTTGCTGGTGGCTATGGAATTTAGCTCTGATATTGCCCAGTCAGTACTCACGGCTTGCCTTGAGCGAGGGCTATTGGTCAACCGGGTGAAGCCTAACGCCGTGCGCTTTATGCCCCCCCTTATTATCGAAAACAAAGAGGTCGATGAGGCACTGGGCATCCTGGATAAAGCTTTAGCTAGTATGGCAAAATAACGGAGAGTCAAAGAGAGGCGAAGCCTCTCTTAAAAACCACCTTCCCCCTCTCCTTAGAAAGGAGAGGGGGATAAAGGGGGAGAGGTTAAAAGTGTCGGAAAAAGTAGTGCTGGCTTATAGCGGCGGCTTAGACACCTCGGTAGCTATCAAGTGGCTTAAAGAAAAGTACAAGCTTGATGTTGTTGCCCTTAATGTCAATGTCATTAGCGAGCGGAACTTTTCCGCTGTCCGCAAGAAGGCACTTAGTATTGGGGCGGTGAAGGCGGCGGTGGTGGATGCCAGGGAGCCCTTTGTTAAATATTTTGTCTTCCCGGCGTTGCAGGCGGGCGCCATCTATGAGGGGCAGTACCCTCTGGCTACGGCACTGGCTCGCCCCTTAATGGCTAAGTTGCTGGTGGATACCGCTGCCAAGGAAGGGGCTAAGGCAGTAGCCCATGGCTGCACCGGCAAGGGGAATGACCAGGTGCGCTTTGATGTGGGCGTGGCTACTCTGGCACCCAACCTTAAGATTATCGCCCCGGCGCGGGAGTGGGGCATGAGCCGGGAGGAGACGATAAAATATGCCCAGCGCTATGGTATCCCGGTGCCGATTACGGTAAAAAGCCCCTACTCCATTGATGAGAACCTTTGGGGGAGGAGTATTGAGTGCGGTGTCCTGGAAGACCCCTGGGTTGAGCCGCCGCCGGATGTCTTTGCCTGGACGAAGTCACCGGCTGATGCCCCAAATAAGCCCGCCTATGTGGAGATTGGCTTTGAAAAGGGCATACCGGTTAGTCTTAACGGCAAAAAGATGGATGGGGTAAGCCTGATTCAGCTCCTTAACCAGCTGGCTGGCGGGCACGGCGTGGGCAGGGTTGACCACGTGGAGAACCGGCTGGTGGGGATAAAGTCAAGGGAAATCTATGAAGCCCCGGCGGCTACGGTGTTACTCCAGGCGCACCAGGCTCTGGAGGCGCTGACCCTGTCTAAAGACCAGCTCCGCTTCAAGCAGAAGGTGGCTGTTGAATACGCCGACCTTATCTATAACGGTCTCTGGTTTAGCTCGCTCCGGGAAGACCTGGCGGCTTACGTTGAATATTCCCAGCGTTTTGTTAGCGGAACGGTAAGGATAAAATTGTTTAAGGGAAGCTGTAGCGTGGCGGGGAGGAAGTCGCCTAAATCGCTGTACAGCCATGGCCTGGCTACCTATGACAAGGGCGACGAGTTTGACCACTCCGCCGCCGTTGGCTTTATCCGCCTCTGGGGGCTGTCGGCACAGACTCAAGCCCAGGTGCAGGGTAAGAAGGCGAAGAAGGGTGGTAAATGAGCCAGATACGCGGACGTTTTAAAAAGGCAGCCGATAAACTGGCAGCCGAATATACTGCCTCTATTCCCTTTGACTGGTGGTTATACCCCTATGACATCGCCGGCTCTATCGCCCACGCCAGGATGCTGGCAAAACAGAAGATAATTTCATCCAAAGAGGCGGAAGCGATAATCAAGGGGCTGAAGTCTATCCAGAAGGAGATAGGGCAGGACAAGTTTAAGTTTAAGCCGGAGCTTGAGGATATACACATGGCAATTGAAGCCCGCCTGATGGAGAAGGTGGGTAAGGTGGGGGGCAAGCTCCACACCGCCCGTTCCCGAAATGACCAGGTGGCTCTGGACCTGCGCCTCTTTGCCCGGGACGCAATCTCAAGCACCATCGCTGAGTTGAGAGATTTTCAGCATGCCCTTATTAGTCTGGCTGAAGCCAGTAAGAAGGTGATTATCCCCGGCTATACCCACCTTCAGCCGGCGCAGCCGGTCTTGCTGGCTCATCACCTGCTTGCCTATTTTGAGATGCTCCAGCGCGATGTTGACCGCTTCAGCGACTGCTTCGAGCGCACCGATGTTATGCCGCTGGGCAGTGGCGCCCTCGCCGGCGTCGCCTATAATGTTGACCGCCAGTTTTTAGCTAAAGAACTGGGCTTCAGCCGGGTAAGCCGGAACAGTGTTGACGCCGTATCGGATAGGGATTTTGTAATTGAGTATGAGGCGGCGGCGAGCCTGTGCATGATGCACCTCTCAAGGCTGGCGGAGGAGATTATTTTGTGGTCTTCCGCCGAGTTTAACTTTGTTGAGCTTGACGAGGCTTATGCCACCGGCTCAAGCATTATGCCCCAGAAGAAGAACCCCGATGTTGCCGAGCTGGCTCGGGGTAAGGCGGGGAGGGTCTACGGCAATCTGATGGCGCTGCTGACCACGATGAAAGCCCTTCCCCTCTCCTATAACCGGGATATGCAGGAGGATAAAGAGGGCTTCTTTGATACCGCGGACACCCTGCTCTCTACCCTTGAGGTATTTACGGGCATGGTCAGGACGCTCAAGGTAAAAGCAGAGAATACCCGTCGGACTTTGGAAAAGGGCTATATCCTGGCCACCGACCTGGCTGACTATCTGGTCAAAAAGGGCGAAGCCTTCCGCACCGCCCATGATATCGTGGCTAAACTGGTGAGTTACGCTATGGGGAAGGGCAAAGCCTTTAGTGAGCTCAGCATGGCTGAATACAAGAAATTTTCCTCCCGCTTTGGCGAGGATGTCTACTCCATTACCGTAGAATCGTCTATTGCCGCCAGGAATGTCGTTGGCGGTACTGCCCCTAAACAGGTGGCGAGGGCGCTGGCGGCAGCCAAGAAATCAATTGGAGCCAGGGGTGGGAACTAAGCCCGAGATAAAGCTTGCCCCCTCTATCCTCTCCGCCGATTTCGCCCGCCTCGGCGAGCAGGTTGTTGAAGCCACCAAGGCTGGCGCCGACTATATTCATGTTGATGTTATGGACGGGCGTTTTGTTCCCCAGATAACCATCGGCGCCCCGGTGGTAGCTGCCATTCGTAAATGGACAGACCTCCCCCTTGACGTCCATCTCATGATTGAGGCACCGGAACGTCATATTTCTCAGTTTGCTGAAGCTGGCGCTGACATTATTACCGTTCATATTGAAGCCTCCCCCCGTATTCAACAGCTGGTGCCGGCGATTAAGGAGCTGGGGGTTAAGGCGGGGGTATCTATTAAGCCGGAAACACCCGTAGACACGCTTAAAGAGGTTCTTTCCTCCCTGGACTTGGTCTTGGTGATGACGGTCAATCCCGGCTATGGCGGGCAGCCCTTTATCGAGTCAACGCTGGATAAGATAGCCCGCCTGCGTGCCGAACTTGACGAGAAGGGTTTAGCTGCTGAGCTGGAGGTGGATGGCGGTATTAATGCTGAGACTGCTCCCAGAGTAGTAAAGGCGGGGGCTAGGGTACTGGTGGCTGGTGCCGCTGTATTTGGTTCAGGGCAGACGGTGGCAGAAGCCCTTAAGAAGATGAGGGCGGCTCTACCTTAGCCAGTTTATGCTGGTTGCGCAGGCACCTGGTGCACAGGTTCATCCGTTTTGTCTTCCCCTCTATGGTGATGGTGACGGGGTGAATATTGGGCACCCAGCGGCGCTTGGTATGCCGCTTAGAATAGCTTACATTATGGCCGAAGCGGGGTGATTTGCCACATAAATCGCACTTCAATACACTCTCTCCTTTGACTATTTAGCAAATTTACGGTAGAATTTCGTCCATAATATTAACACAGGCGGGCGAATGTGACAAGGAAGACACAGACCAAGTCTATATCCGGGCAAGAGCTAAGGGAAATGTTTGCCGCCGCTACTGGCTGGCTGGAGAAGTGCGCCGCCGATATTGATGCCCTTAATGTCTTTCCCGTTCCTGACGGAGATACCGGGACTAATATGCTGCTTACCATGCGTTCCTCTCTGGAGGAAGCCAGCAGCACTACCGACAGCTCCGGTGCTTCAGAGGTGGCTCAGGCTATGGCTAGAGGGGCGCTGATTGGGGCTCGGGGTAACAGCGGGGTAATCCTGTCGCAGATCTGGAACGGTCTGGCTCAGGGAATAGAAGGTAAGGAAAAGATTGCGGGTGGTGACCTGGTTAAAGGGCTGCTCCAGGCATCAAAGGTGGCTTATAAAGGGTTAAGCAATCCGGTAGAGGGGACTATTCTTACCGTAATGAGAGAGGCGGCGGAGGGAGCCAAGGCGCATGCCGATAATTCTGGCGACGATGTGGTCTCAATCTGGGAGGCTACGGTTGATGCTGCCCGGGAGTCGGTGGCTAATACCCCCACCCTCCTGCCGGTACTGAAGGAGTCGGGGGTGGTGGATGCTGGCGGGCAGGGTCTATACACCATCTTTGAGGGTGCCCTTCACCACCTTAAGGGCGAGGCGGAGCAGTTGAAACTGCGCAAGCCCTGGCTGGTTGCCTCAAGCGTGCCGCTGGCGGCTAAGGCTCCCCATATGGTTGGCGCTGGGGCAATACCCGAAGTGCCCTACGGCTATTGCACCAATTTTGTGATTAAGGGACATGGGCTTGACCCGGATAAGCTCAGGGAGAAGCTGGAGAAGAGGGGACAATCGGTTATTGTAATTGGTAATAATTCGGCGGTCAGGGTTCATATTCATACCTTAGACCCCGGCGAGATTATGCACTATGTCGTCTCCCAGGGTACTCTGCACGAGATAAATATAAACAATATGGATGAGCAGCACCGGGAATTCCTGGAGATGCAGAAGGAGAGGATGCCGGCGGTTGATATTGCTATTGTGGCGGTGGTGGTTGGGGATGGCCTGAGCAATGTTTTTACCAGCCTGGGGACAACAGCTATCGTCCCCGGCGGGCAGACAATGAATCCCAGCACCAAGGACTTGCTCCAGGCGGTGGAAGCAGTGCCTTCGGAAAAGGTTATTATTTTACCCAACAATAAAAACATCGTGCTTACCGCAGGTCAAGTTCAATCATTGACCAAGAAGACGGTTAAGGTGGTGCCGGCAAAAACAATCCCCCAGGGGGTGGCGGCACTCTTAGCCTTTGATTATGAAGCTGACCTGGAAACGAACGTCCAGAATATGGACGAGGCGATATCAGTGGTAAAGTCTATTGAGGTTACCCGCGCCATACGCTCAACGCGGCTTGGCGGCTTTGATATAAAAAAGAAACAGGCGATTGGCTTTTTGGACGGAGACCTGGTGGCGGTGAGTGATAAGCCTGAGGATGTTCTTGGGGAGGTGCTGGCTAGGGTGAATCTGGGTAAGGCTGAGGTCATTACCATCTACTACGGGGCTGATACCACGCCGGCTGATACAGAGCAGGTTGTAGCCAGTATCCGTGAAAAATACCCCAAGCTTCAGGTTGAGGTAATTAAAGGCGGTCAGCCTCACTATAATTACATGGTTTCTGTGGAGTAGGGGGTTATTATGGCGGTAAAGATTATTACCGACAGTTTGGGTGATATACCCTCCGAGCTAGCCAAGGAGCTGGGAATTACCGTCATCCCGCTTAATGTTCATTTTGGTACCCAGACCTTCCGTGACGGCGTTGACCTGACTGCCGAGCGCTTCTACGATAAATTAGTTCACAGTAAAGTCTTTCCCACCACCACCGTGCCCTCCCCCGCTGTCTTTGTTAATGCCTATGATAAGCTGGCTGAGGAGACCGACGAAATCGCTGTGATTGCCTTCTCACGTAAGCTCGGTGCCAGCTATGATACCGCTGTGGAGGCTAAGGGGCTGATGAAGGGCAAGTGCCGGGTGGAGGTGATTGATTCACGGTTGGCGATTATGGCGCAGGGGCTGGTAGTTATGGCTGCGGCTAAGGCAGCCAAAGACGGGGCTAAGCTTGATGAGGTGATTAGTCTGACTCGCCGCAATATCCCCCGAGCTGATGTTCGTATGGTTTTTGATACCCTTGAATACCTTAGTCGGGGCGGGCGCATCGGCAAAGCCCGCACCTTTCTCAGTTCGGTGCTTAGGGTGAACCCCGTCCTCGGTATAAGGGGTGGTGAGGTCTATCCCTTCGCCCGGGAGCACTCACGGACTAAGGCAGTTGACTACCTATATCACTTTGCTACCGGCTTTTCCAGTATAGAGGGGATGGCGGTGGAGGATGCCACCACCCCCGATGAAGCCGATGAGCTGGTTGAGCGGATTCGTTCCAAGTTTCCCCAGGAGACTATCTACAGGACAAAGTTTGGCTCGGTAGTAGGGGCGCACGTTGGTCCCCATGTTCTAGCAGTATCTATATTAGGCGACAAGGGGTAGTTGTCGGGCAGTGTCAATAAATGCTGAGCCTCTGCGGAAGATTCTCCAGCTTGAGGGGGAGAAGGGCTATCTGGATTCAGCGGTAATCGGTGGTCTGGACAGATTCCTTAGCCGCTGGACAGGTCAGGCCGTACAATCAGTAGCCAGCCCCCAGCTTTTGCGCCAGTTTGAGCGACTTAAGTTAGTTAATTCCAACTATGCCTCTTTGACCAAGCAGCAGCGTAAAGAATGGGTGAATAAGGTTTTTGCTTTTTTGCCTGAACTGGAGCGGGTTGAAGCCGGGAAGGTTGAGGTCAAGCCGCCCCAGGAAAAAAAGGAAGAAGAGGTTACCCCGCCCCCGGTTAGCCGCCGACGCCCGGCGGCAAAGAAGCGGAGAGCGGCAAGCGGGTCTATTGATTCTCCCATTACTACGCTTAAGGGGGTTAGCACCACCCTGGCGGCCAAGTTCAAGCGCCTGGGGGTGGAAACGGTTCGCGACCTGCTCTATTTCTTTCCCCACCGCCACCTTGACTACAGCCAGAGGAAGCATATCTCCCAGCTTACCGAGGGGGAGGAGCAGACGATCATCGCCAACGTGTGGGAGACTAAGGTGGTTATGCCTGGCGGCAGGCGCAGCACCGAGGCTATTGTCGGCGATGAGACGGGTAACGTGCGGGTGCTGTGGTTTAATAATCCCTACCTGGTAAAGCAGCTGCCGACTAACAGCCGGGTGGTCCTTAGCGGCCGGGTGGGCTTGTTTAATGGGCGGCTTGTCTTTGAATCTCCGGAGTGGGAGCTTTTGGAGGACAAGGAGCTGGTTCACACCGGGCGCCTGGTTCCTCTCTATTCCCTTACCCAGGGGTTGCACCCCCGCCAGGTGAGGAAGCTGATGAAAGAGGTTGTTGACCAGTGGGCATGGCAGGTAGAGGACTTTTTGCCCGCCGAGCTGAGACAGCGCTGTAACCTGTTTGAGCTGCCTCAGGCGATAGCCCAGGCTCACTATCCCGAGAATGAAGCCGCCAAGGACAGGGCGAGGGTCAGCCTTGCCTTTGACGAGCTTTTTATCCTGCAATTAGGGGTGCTGGCCAGAAAGCGCGAGTGGCAGGAGGGCCAGCCGGGCAACTCTTTTAATATAAAGACGCCGGTGCTGGATGCCTTTTTAAGCTCCTTACCCTTTGAGCTGACGGCGGCTCAGCAAAAGGTACTTGGTGAGATACTGGCTGACCTTAAAGAGCCAAAGCCGATGTCCCGATTGTTGCAGGGGGAGGTGGGCAGCGGCAAGACCGTGGTCGCCACCGCCGCCCTTCTTGTGGGGGCTGCCAGCGACTATCAGGGGGCATTCATGGCGCCGACGGAAATCCTGGCTGAGCAGCATTTCGCTAATGTCTGCCAGCTTCTATCTAGGGCTGGTGAGCAGGTGTCCGAAGAAGAAAACCTGCGCCGTTACTCCGGGCTGTTATCCCGCCCCCTTACCGTGGCGCTGCTTATTGGCGGCATGAATCAGGCGCGGAAGCAGGAAATCCAGCAGCTTATTCTAAGCGGGGATATAGATATTATTATCGGCACTCACGCCCTTATTCAGAAGGAGGTTGAGTTTAAGCGGTTGGGGCTGGCGGTGGTTGATGAGCAGCACCGCTTTGGCGTTACCCAGCGCTCAGCACTGAGGCAGAAAGGGTTTAACCCCCACGTCTTGGTAATGACGGCAACACCCATCCCCCGCACCTTAGCCCTGACCCTTTACGGCGACCTTGACCTGTCGGTCATAGATGAGCTTCCCCCGGGGAGGCAGGTGGTGAAGACCAAGTGGCTCAAGCCGGCTCAGCGGGATAGCGCCTATGCCTTTCTCCGTAAGCAGGTAGCCGAAGGTCACCAGGCGTTTATTATCTGCCCCCTGGTTGAAGAATCTGAGGCGATTGAGGCTAAGGCAGCGGTGGCGGAATACGAGCGCCTCTCTCAGGAGGTCTTTCCCGACCTCAGCCTGGGCTTGATTCACGGGCGGATGTCGGTGGCGGAAAAGGACGAGGTGATGCACCACTTTCGCTCCGCCGAACTGGATATTCTGGTTTCAACTCCGGTGGTGGAGGTGGGTATAGATGTGCCCAACGCCACGGTGATGCTGGTGGAGAGCGCCGACCGCTTTGGCTTATCGCAGCTGCACCAGTTTCGTGGTCGGGTGGGGCGGGGGGAGGAGCAGAGCTACTGCATGCTCCTGGCGCAGAACCCTTCCGAGATAGGCAGGGAGAGGTTGGACTTGATTGGGAAGATTTATGACGGCTTTCAACTGGCTGAGGAGGACCTGAGGCTGCGGGGTCCGGGGGAGTTCTTTGGTACCAGGCAGAGTGGCCTCCCCGACCTGCGTATGGCTAAGCTCTCCGATGTTGCTCTATTAGAATTAGCCAGGGACGAGGCAATAAGGCTCTTTGGGAAGGATCCCACCCTGAAGAAGCCCGAGCACCGCCTTCTGGCTAAGGAGCTGGCTCGGGTGTGGCAGAAGGGTGGGGAGTGGAGCTAGCTTTTACCAGCGTTTTTCTTCCCACCCTCCCGCCCTTAGGAACTCTGCTCATTGACCTTAGTGGGTGGGAGGGTGGGAAAGAATGCCTTGGGGGAGTGGTGGGTGGGGTTAATAAAAATACAGGGTTGTCCTTGACAAGGGTTGTCCTTGACAGTTGACTTTGTGTTATAATCTGGGCATAGTGATTGAGCAAAAGCCAATATAGCCTGGCAAGCCTGTTTAGGGGCTTTTCAGGATTTTTGCTTAAAAAGGAGGTGAATAGCTTGAAAGGAAAGGTAAAGAAGCTCATCGGTGATAGAGGCTTCGGTTTCATCACGGCTGAAGACGGCTCGGAGGTTTTCTTCCACCGCTCCGATTTACTTGAAGCGGACTTTGATACCATGGAAGAAGGCGCCGATGTTGAGTTTGACCTGGAAAGTGGAGCCAAAGGACCCCGGGCGGTAAAGGTAAAGCTGGCTTCCGAAGGTTAGTACCGCGGTAACCCGCTTCTCTGTTCTGAATTAAGCATGCTGCTTCTCTGAAGCAAGCGCTGAGTTATCTGCTTCAGAGAGATATTTCTGTTGCATAAAAGCCGAAGTTACTGACGGCGTACATTCAACATGCTATAATCTGGGCATAAATGATTAGGCAAAGGCTCATAGAGCTAATAACGCAGGCGGTAAGCAAGGCCCAGGAGTCGGGCAAGCTGCCTTCGGTTACCCTGCCTGAGATTGCCATAGAACACCCCCAGAACCCGGAGCATGGGGACTATGCCTCAAGCTTACCCTTGAAACTAGCGCGGGCGACGGGCGTTAGTCCCTTGGCTATTGCCGAGGAGGTGGTCGGGCTTATCGCTGCCAGTCCCGAGGTCAGCCGGGCTACGGTGGCACCGCCGGGATTTATCAATTTCACCCTGAGCAGTGGCTGGCTAACTGAGCAGGTGGCTTCAATACTGAAGGCTGGCGAATCCTACGGCAATATTGACCTTGGGCGGGGCAGCCGCGTGCAGCTGGAATTCGTTAGCGTCAACCCCACCGGACCGCTCCATGTCGGTCATGGTCGTGGGGCTATTCTGGGCAGCACCCTGGCTAATGTCCTGGCCGCTGCCGGCTATAAAGTAGAAAAGGAATACTATATTAATGATGCCGGCAGCCAGATAGACGCCTTTTATCGCTCTCTTTATGCCCGCTATCAGCAGTCCTTGAACGTTGACGCCGAGATGCCAGCCGACGGTTATCTCGGTAGCTATATGGTTGACCTGGCCAAGGAGATTATTGCTGAGGAAGGGAATAAATTTCTTTCCCTGCCGGAGAAAAAGGCAGTAGCCCAGCTGGGTCATATCGGCTTGGTCAAGATAATAAAGCAGATTAAGGGCGACCTTGAGCGATTAGGGGTGAGCTTTGAAGTTTGGTTCAGCGAGCAGAGCCTGTTTGATAAGGGGCAGTACCAGAAGGTGATGTCGCTGCTGCATAAGGGGGGCTATATCAGTGAGAAGGAGGGTGCTACCTGGTTTGTCTCCACCGCCCTGGGTGAGGATAAGGACAATGTGGTGGTGCGCAGCGACGGCTCTCCTACCTACTTTGCCTCTGATATTGCCTATCACTATAACAAGTTCTTGGAGAGAAAGTTTGACCGGGTAATCAATATCTGGGGGGCTGACCACCAGGGGCATATATCCCGGATGAAGGCGGTGGTTACCGCCCTGGGTATTGCCCCGGAACGGCTCACGGTAATAATCTCTCAGATGGTTACCCTGTCCCGCGGCGGCGAACTGGTGAGGGTCTCCAAGCGCAGCGGCGATATTATCACCCTGCGTGAGGTGGTGGATGAGGTGGGGGTGGATGCCTGCCGCTTTTTCTTCGCCTCCCGCACCGCCGATAGCCAGATGGACTTTGACCTGGAACTGGCTAAGAAGCAGTCCGCCGATAACCCTGTCTACTATGTTCAATATGCTCACGCCCGCATTGTCAGCATCCTTCGTCTGGCTCAGGAGAAGGGGATTGACTCCGGTGGTGGTGATGTTTCTTTGCTCACCTCTGAGCCTGAGCTGACCTTAATCCGCAAGATGCTGCTTCTGCCTGAGGTGGTTGAGATGGTAGCCCAGACCCTGGAGCCCCACCACCTTGCCTATTACGCCCTGGATCTGGCTACCGCCTTTCACAGCTTTTATAAGCAGTGCCGCGTCGTTTCTGATGATGAGACACTGACCAAGGCTCGCCTCAAGCTGGTTGAGGCGGCTAAGATTACCCTGGCTAAAACTCTCCACCTTATGGGGATGACCGCCCCCGATAAGATGTAAGACAGCATGTAAAACAAGGAGACTTGGATGAAGAAACGCGTTTTTTCTGGGGCTCGCCCCACTGGCAGGCAGCACTTGGGGAATTACCTGGGGGCGATACAGAACTATGTCAGCCTGCAGGACGAATATGACTGCGTCTACTGCATCGTTGATATCCACGCCCTGACCACACTGGAAGATACCAGCGGCTTGCAGAAGAATATCCACGATATGATGCTGGACTGGCTGGCGGCCGGGCTTGACCCTAAGAAAAGCATCCTCTTCGTTCAGTCCCATGTCCCTGAGGTAATGGAGCTGCATACCCTGCTCAGTATGGTTACCCCCCTGGGCTGGCTACTCAGGGTACCTACCTTCAAGGAGAAGGTGAAGCTCCAGCCTCAAAACGTAAACTATGGGCTGGTGGGCTATCCGGTGCTGATGACGGCTGATATTGTGCTTTATAAGGCGGAGGTAGTGCCGGTTGGGGAAGACCAGCTTCCCCACCTTGAGCTAGCCAGGGAGATTGCCCGTCGCTTCAATAATTTGTTCGGCAATACCTTCCCCGAGCCTCAAGCCAAGCTCACCTCGTTCCCGATGGTCTTGGGGCTGGACGGCAAGGAGAAGATGAGCAAGCAGCTGGGCAATGATGTTGAGATCGCCCTCTCGCCTGAGGAGACAATAAAGAAGGTGATGACGGCGGTTACCGACCCCGCCCGCCAGTACCGAGATGACCCCGGCCACCCCGAAATATGCAATATCTATACCCTGCACGGCTATTTCAACCCTGAGCAACTGGAGGATATAGGCAAGCAGTGCCGTGCGGCTGAGATCGGCTGTGTTGAGTGCAAGACGCTTCTCGCCGAGAAGATAAACTCCGCCCTCGTCCCCCTCCGGGAAAGGCGTGCGGCTTTAGCCGCCAAGCCGGAGTATATCAAAGAGGTCCTGGCTGACGGCGCTAAGCGCGCCAGCGTGATTGCCAGGGAGACACTCAAAGAAGTCAAGCAGAAGATGGGGCTTTTATAATCTACCTCACCCCCTGTGTCCCCCTCTCCTATCAAGGAGAGGGGGAATTTAATTAAAAAAGAGGGGCTTTCGCCCCTTTGACCCCGTTGACAACCCTGTTGACAAATATTACCTGTAGGGTTATAATATATCAATGTGGCATGTTGAGTACTACACAGAGCCTAGTGGTCGTCAACCTGTTTCTGAGTGGTTTAAAAGTTTAGAGAATAATACACGTTTGAATATGCGAGACAAAGTGGTTCGGTTACAGCAAAACGGATTAATGCTTCTTAATACTAGCATGATGGATCCTATAAAAGGTTATGGTGGTCATTTTTACGAGCTAAAGTATAGTAAGTATAGGATTCCACTGTATCACGATACAGCAAGAGACGCGTTCATTCTCTTACACGGATTTAAGAAAGAGCGAAGACGAGAACGGAGAGAGATTGAGACAGCATATTCCAGACTTTGCGAATACAAAATAAGGAGACAATAAGATGACGAGTACATTTGATAGTGAATTAAAGGAAGAGCTTAAAAATCCAGAATTCGCAAAAATGTTTGGGGCGGCTCAGGCAAAATCTAGTTTTGCTATTACGCTTGCTGAGGCAAGAAGGCAATTAAACCTAACTCAACAGAAGCTAGCAGCTAGACTAGGTGTGACTCAAGGATATATAGCTAAGCTAGAGGGTGGGGAGGCAAACCCCACACTCGAAAGGATTGGAAGCCTACTTGCAATGCTTGAGCTCAGCCTTACTACAGGTACTACCACCCTCTCACCCTATCCCGAACCTTCATCTTGGGAAATTATCTGGGCTTACAATCCTAACATTAGAGCGGAAGAGATACAGCGGGAGCGAGACATCGCTAAGGCTAGGGAGGAAAGTCCAGAACTCGAAGAACTAACAGTCTAACATGAAAGTGGTAGATATAGTAATAACTGAGGGGGTTCACTATGATATCCAAAGAAGGTCCCTATGTACAAATGGCAGGATTTTGCGACCAAGTAATAGAAGACAAGGCGGGAGTGCTTTCATTAATACGTATAATAGACACAATAGTTCATACAGAAGCACGCCCTGACGCACCTGCCGAGATGTCGCCAGTGACTCACCCGGTGCGAATGGTAATAATGCTTAAATCAGGGCGTGCCCGCGGACGGCATGAACTTAAGATTGTTCCCGAAATGCCTTCAGGTGAAGCCAAAGCTCCCCTCATACAAAGTATTCAGATGGAGGGTGAAGACCGGGGAGTCAATCGCATTATTAATATGCTGTTTACTTTCACAATGGAAGGCCTCTATTGGTTTAATGTATATTTGGATGATTCTTTGTTAACAAGGATACCATTGAGGCTAAAATACAACCGCATTGTAACTCAGGTACCTCAGACCTAAACCTTCCTATACTTCTTCACAAACCGCCCCATCCGCAAAAGGGCTTCCTCAATATCAGCTAGAGAGGTGGCATAACAGCAGCGGACGTAGCCCTCCCCGCCCTGCCCGAAGGCAGTGCCGGGGACGACGGCGACTTTTTCTTCCCTGAGCAGTTTTTCGGCGAATTCCTCCGAGGTCATGCCCGTGCCCTTTATTGAGGGGAAGGCGTAGAATGCCCCCTTGGGCTCAAAGCAGGGCAGGCCGATATCATGCAGTCCCTTGACCATAACCAGACGCCGGCGGTTATAATCCTCAACCATTTCCAGCACACTGGGTTCGCCGGATTTCAGCGCCTCAATGGCGGCTACCTGAGCCATGGTGGGAGCGCACATTATGGTGTACTGGTGAATCTTGGTCATAGCCTCGATAATCTCCTTGTTGGCGGCGGCATAACCGATACGCCAGCCGGTCATGGCATAAGCCTTGGAGAAGCCACCGAGAAGGATGGTGCTCTCCTTCATCTGGGGCAGGGTGGCAAAACAAGTATGCTTCACGCCGTAGACAAGCCTGCCGTAAATCTCATCGGAGATTACCAATAGCCGGTGGCGGCGGGCGACATCGGCTATTTTTGCCAGCTTTTCCTTGCTCATCACCGCCCCGGTGGGATTAGACGGATAGCCGATAAGAATAGCCTTGGTCTTGTCGCTAACCCTTGCCTCAATATCAGCGGCGCTGAGCTCGAAGTTATTTTTCTCACGAGTGGGAGCCATTATGGGGGTGCCGCCAGCCAGAGTGACACAGGGGCTATAGGAAACATAGCACGGGTCGGGCACGATGACCTCGTCCCCGGGGTCGAGGATGGCTCTCATTGTCAGGTCCAGTGCCTCGCTGACGCCGATGGTAATCAGAAGCTCGCTATCGGGGTTATAGCTCAGCTTATAGCGCTCCTTGAGGTATCTTGAAAGCTCCCGGCGTAGCTCGGGCATCCCCGAGTTTGAGGTGTACATGGTATAGCCCTTCTCCAGCGAGTAGATAGCCGCCTCGCGGATGTGCCACGGGGTGGTGAAATCAGGCTCGCCCACCCCCAGCGAGATGACCCCTTCCAGGGAAGCCAATAGGTCAAAGAACTTCCTGATGCCGGAGGGGGCAACCTGGTTTACCCGCTGTGAGCTGGTATTGCGCACTTTTGTTGACATAAAGCTCTCCTAAAGGATTACCGGCTGGCGCTTGACCTTCTCCTTCCCCTCCAGAATTTCGCCGTCCTCTTTGAATTTTTTGAGCATGAAATGGGTAACCGTTCCCTGCACCTCTTCAATTGGGGCGAGCTTTTGCGATACGAAGTCAGCCACCTCATGCATGGTCTTGCCGCTTACCAGGACCAGCAGGTCGTAGGTACCAGAAAGGAGGTAAACCGAGCGAGCCTGGGGGAAGCGGTAGATACGCTCGGCGATGGCGTCAAAGCCAAGGTCCCGCTGCGGGGCAACCTTTACCTCAATTAGAGCCGATACCTGTTCCTCCTTCATCTTGTCCCAGTTAATTATCGTCTTATATTTCAGGATGGTCTGGTCTCTCTCGGCTTGCTTGATGAGCTTGACGACCTCACTCTGGGGGGTGCCGGTCATGGTCGATATTTGCTTGGGGGTGGTGCGGGCATCACTTTCCAGTATCCTAAGAATTTTCTTTATCATTGGCTTTACTCCTCCCCAGGTTTTCTATGGCGCTAGTATCTTAGCACTAGTACCGGGGCACTGCCTGCCACCCCTCCAGCATCCTCAAGAAGGTTAGTTCGTCCTCCCCGAGGGGCAAAAAGGGTAGTTGCAACTGCTGCAGCATTGCTCCCCACCAGGAGCCCGGTGGTCCGTATTCTTCTACTGTGGCTGCAGTAACACCGGCTAGCGAGGCGGCAACCTCTATAGCCTTGTCCAGACCTCCCAGCTCGTCTACCAACCCCAGCTTAAGGGCTTGACCACCAGTGTAAAGCTGACCGGTAGCCAGGTTTCGCACAGTTGCCGGTGACAGGTTACGTCCATCGGCTACAGTCTCGACAAACTGCTCATAAAGCTCATCGGTTATATCCTGCATTATCTGCCGTTCCTCATCAGTGAGGGGGCGTACTCCCATATCCTTGTGCTCGCCAGCCTTTATTATCTCCATCTCAAGCCCTAGTTTCTCCAGCAGCCCCTCAATATAGATAAGCTGGCTGATAACGCCGATACTGCCGGTAAGGGTGGCGGGGTTAGCCACAATTCTATCGGCATATGCCGAGATATAGTAACCACCCGAGGCGGCCATATCGCCCATGGACACTACTACCGGCTTGCCTGTCTCTTCCTTAAAACGGAGTATCTCGTTGGCAATCTCCTGGGAAGCAGCTGCCGAGCCGCCGGGGCTCTCAATACGTAATACCACCGCCTTTACCAAAGCATCGCCTTCAGCTTTTCTTAGGTAGTCCCTTACCAGGTCGGGAGTGATGCCACCGCTGGTCAGCAGCCCCTGCTGGCTGGCACCAACAATGGCGCCACTGAGAGGAATCACGGCTATTTTTCCTCCCATCCCGGCACAGCCGCTAAAAGAAACGGCCAGGATAAGCGCCATTACCACGCTGAGGAATACTCGCCATCTTTTTACCTTCATGTTATTACCCCCTTCCGAATAGCTCATTTAGCGACCAAAGGTCTTGTGTTTCATTATAGCAGAGTTGGAAGAGTTTGTTATCCTTAGTCCTGAGCTGAAAGTGTCTCTCCCCCGGCTCCAGCCATTCCTTTTCTATCTCCTCAACCTCATATTCCACCCCTTTCCAGATAAAAGACCTCGGTCTCTGGGCGTAGGTCTGGCCGGAGTAGCAGCTTACTTTAAGTTTGTCCGGTTCGCTTGAGGATGATTCTCCGCTGTGGAAGGCTGACATCAACCACTTCCCATCCGGCTTCCATCCAGGCAGCAGCCTGGGGGTTGCTGCTATCGTTTTCCCACCATGATTTAAAGGTGTAGGCTTCCTTTTCCAGCTCGGAGCCGATAATGCTTTCAATTTGCTCGAAGACCAGCTGTAGCTGGGAGGCTCTATATGTTGCCAGGAAGTCCCTCAGGGGGTTGTATCTGGCGATGCTCTCCACATCCGCCGCCCCCCCCGGTTTGCGGCTGGCGGCGCTCTCCATTGGCGTTAGAGGGCGGGACTTCTTTTCTACCAGCTCGTATTTCCTCACCTTGCCCCCGCCCAATCTTATATGCATTAGGGATTTGCACTCCTGGCAGGTTATCTGACCATCATAGTTGTTGGTATCGATAAAGTCGGGTATGGTGATAGTTTTGCCGCAAGCTAAGCAGTCAATGTCCATATTTGTTGCTCCTTCTTATTACTCCTTTAAGGTGACCCTCCCCCTTTGTCCCCCTCCCTTGATAAGGGAGGGGGAATTTTATGTGAGAGGGGCTTCGCCCCTCTTTGATTGCCCTAATTTAGTAATTTTGCATTCGTTTAGCAATTTCATTTTTTCTAGCGTCTTCTTGTTTTTGGAGCATTTCAACAAATACTAAACTTGTAAAATCACGAACTTGCTGTCGTCTCTTAATAAGTAGTGCAATGGGTAGCCTCTCCTTACCTTCATGAAAAAGGTTATTCCTGACAATATACCAATCATCAATGACTTCGTCTAAGAAATCCCATATGCCATCCAAATAACCCTGGTCATTGATGAACCTTTTCACTCGCTCTTTTTTGTTTGCTTCTCTTATTCCGTGAGAATCAATATAAGTTCCAGCAATTATTTCTAGGCTAACCCAATAGAGTGCCATCTCAAGAATAGAAGGAGCAGTAAGATAACTCCTTTGAGCTCCTACATACCAATAGATACTTGGGTTAAAACCACTCTCCTCCAACCAGCTAGGATTATTTTCAATATGTGCAAGTGCTTCAGAAATGAATCCTCCCAAATTACTAATAGGGACAATATCCCAATTACCCGCAAGTTCTCTGGTAATTAAATCCCAACCAATGCTGTAGTTATCTCCCATGTTTTTCTCAACTGCTAAAGTTGAATAGTATCTTGCACGAGCGAGTGACAGTAGGGTTAGTATATCGGCTATATTCGAAGCATTTGCCCATAATATTGATGGTTTCACACCTGCAGGTTGTCTTGTTTCGGCAATCACAGAGCGTTTTGCTAGTGCCTCCAATAGCAACTCATCTCGGTCAAGAATCTCTTTGTACCCATAGCTGTGCTTGTGGTCAAATTCTGACCCATCCAACAATTCCCATTCGCTAAATTTACCACTTTCTCGTTGAATATTTTTTAAAGTGATAAGTGATATGTCACCTATGTAGCACCTAGTGAAATCCTCACCCATATCATTGCCCCTCTTGGACTGCCCCAATAAGAATTACTTTCTACTCCGCGTTCCCTCCTTCTTCGCTGCCTTTAAACCAGAACCAGCCTCTAAGTATTAGAATGACTACGGGGCCGGCTATGTTAAATGTGATACCAAGAGGCCCCAGTAAATCTATAAGAAGCAGAGAGCCGAGTAGCCATCCGATAGTGTAAAGAAGCCCTACGTACCGGAGGGAGTTGATAGTGGCTATGTTAGCAATTATGCTAAATAAACCGAATAGCCATACAAAGTACTTGGGTATCAAACCATCTTCTGCGAAAGAACTGACGATAGTTATTAGTAGAAATCCCATGACTATGCCTGTGAATGCTCCTGCTAGTCCCTTTTGGAGTTTATTCATTGAGGCACCTCCACTAAATCTTCGCCTTCCTCTTATGCCACTCCGTCGCCTGCTCGTAGGCGTAGGCGATTTTTAGGATAGTCTCCTCGCCGAAGGGCTTGCCGATGAGCTGCATGCCTATGGGAAGACCATCGCCAAAGCCGGCGGGGATGGAAATCGCGGGCAGGCCGGCGATGTTTACGGGCAGGGTGCAGACATCGCTCAGGTACATTTGCAGAGGGTCGTCTATCTTCTCCCCAATCTTAAAGGGGACGGTGGGGGAGGTTGGGGTTACCAGGGCGTCGTATTTCTCAAACGCCTGGTCGAACTCCCGCCTTATTAAGGTGCGAACCTTCTGCGCCTTAAGATAATAAGCGTCGTAGTAGCCGGCGGAGAGGGCGTAGGTGCCGAGCATAATTCGCCGCTTTACCTCATCGCCGAAGCCGAATTGTCTTGTCTTCTCTAAAGCCTCCCACATATTATCGGTGTCCCCGTAGGAGAAGCCGTACTTCACCCCGTCGTAACGAGCCAGATTAGCTGAAGCCTCCGAGGGGGCAATAATATAATACACCGCCAGGGCATGGGGGGTGTGGGGAAGGGATACCTCCCAGTCCACCTTGGCTCCAAGCTCCTCCAGCTTATTGATGGCGGCTCGCATTGAAGTCTCCACCTCAGCCTGCATACCGGCGATGAAGTATTCCTTGGGCACGCCGATGGCAAGACCCTTGAGGTCGGCAGTCAGGCACCGGGTGTAATCGGGGATGGGGGAGGGCACCGAGGTTGAGTCCCGGCTGTCGTAGCCGGCGATGGCGTTTAACACTATGGCGCAGTCGGTAATATCCTTGGTTAAAGGACCTATCTGGTCAAGGGAGCTGGCGAAGGCGACCAGCCCGTAGCGGCTTACCCTGCCGTAGGTGGGCTTTAGACCGGCAACGCTGCAGAAGCCAGCCGGCTGGCGAATACTTCCCCCCGTATCCGAGCCAAGGGCATAAACAGCCTCGTCGACGGCAACGGCGACGGCTGAGCCGCCGCTGCTACCGCCGGGAACCCGGCTCAGGTCCCAGGGGTTATGGGTGGGGAAAAAGGCGGAATGCTCGGTTGATGAACCCATGGCGAATTCGTCCATGTTGGCTTTGCCCACAGTGACCACCCCGCAGCTATTCAGCTTTTCCACCACGGTAGCCTCATAGGGGGGCACGAAATTCTCCAGCATCTTTGACGAGCAGGTGGTCCGCACCCCCTTGGTGCACATATTGTCCTTGATTACCACCGGGATACCGGTGAGGGGGTGGGTATCACCAGCGGCGATGAGCTGGTCAGCCTTTTTCGCCTGGCTTAGCGCCAGCTCATCGGTAACGGTAACCAGGGCATGGACCTTCGACTCCACCTTATTGATGCGCTCAAGGTAGGCCTTGGTCAGCTCAACCGAGGAAAGCTTTTTATTTTTAAGTAACTGCTGTGCCTCATGAATGGTAAGTTGCAAATCTGCTACTCCAGCACCGCTTTTACCCTGAATAATTCCCCCTCTCTTTGGGGGGCGTTGGCCAGAACATCGTCTGGGGGTAGGGAGGGGGCTACTTTATCATCCTTGGTTACGTTCTGGAGGGGGATAGATTGGGCGGTAGGGGGGACGTCGGTGGTATCCACCTGCTGCAATATCTGGAAGTTCTCCAGGATATTAGATAATTGCTCTTTGAACCGCTCAAGCTCGGCCTCGGTCACGCCCAACCGAGCCAGCAGGGCAATATGTTGCACCTCTTCACGACTCAGCTTCATAGTTTACCGATTATAGCACCTATATCTGGGTATCAGCAACAGAACCGTTTTCTCTTCCCACCCTCCCGCCCAAAAGGTTTCACCTTTTTTCATATCTCTAACCCCTCCCCCCTGAGGAGAAATTGATAGAAGTATCACTTCTGTAGGGTGGGCATGGGTGGGAATAAAAACGTAAGTTAACAACAGGGGGATGGGTTACCAAATAAAACTAATTAAAATGCAAGTTGGCGTGGCTTATAGGCAAAGGAGACTATAAGCAGGACTACCCCCGCCGCTGCCAGCACAATGCTATACATTTCTAGGGGGGCTAGGGTGTCGCTGAGGAGCTGCGGTAGCCATGTCTGGATATAAGGCGGCATATTAGCTTGCTCCAGTAGCGGGGTGGAGAGTTTCTCGGCAGCGAAGGCGCCAATAAAGCTAAGGGCGCCACAAACCAGGAAGTTTACTCCTATGGTGCGGGTGCTACCCCTTACCTCGCGGTGTACGAGAATAATAAGCAGGATTGATAGCAGGATAATGCCAATCAGAGCCGTGTAGCTGAGGTTAAAATAGTCGATAATCTGCCTTGTCTGTTCCAGCAGCGCCATGCCCTCCGTTCCCAGTGAGGCTTCATTAAGTTCAAAGGTTGATGGTATTTCCTGAGCAATCTGCTGGTAATATTCATTGAAATACGGCTCTAGCTCAGCGGGGGATAGCCCCTCAAGCTCCGGCGGCGGCGACTCCAAGAAGGCTTCCCACAGGTTTTCTCTTAAACTTGTCTTCACCGGCTCCAGCGGGACTGTTAGGCTCAGGCTCGGGCTCTCCCCCTCAAGGTAGTCATAGAAGGTATAGGCGGCTTCAGCCGCCTGTTCCTTTATCCACGGTTCAAGGTCGGCGATGGTATCACTTACCACCTCCCCCGTAAGCTCCTCCCCCTCTACGGGGATTTGCTCGCTGAGCATATCTTCGGCCAGCGAGGTAATATCAAGCCTATCTACTTGAGAAACGATGAAGTCGGGGTTGAGGACGGTCTGGTTCAGCATGAAGGCAATGCCGAAGGTGGACAGGGACAGGAAAAGAAGGGAGCCTAAAATAAAGAGAGCGAACCCTTTAAGGAACTTCATTTGGGCGATATTTTACCACTGGAATGACCATAATGCAATGGGGGCTGAGATTTAGCTTCCGGAGGGGCAGAAGTGGTTTAAGCCCATCAGTTTGGCTGCCCCCGATATAGTAATACCATAGAAGATTACCGGCTTGGATGTTCGGAACTGGTCTATGGTATCGTTTACTATGGTGGTGCCGGTTACCAGGGCGATATCGCACCACTCCAGGTTCTCCTGGGCGCGGCTGGGGTCATCTATTTTTACGCCGAATTTTTCCTTGCCGATGTTATCCTTGTCCATATCGGTCACCCTCAGCTCAAACCTCTGGGCTAATGTCTCCACCATCCTCGGCTGAAAGCCGACCATAGCCACCTTAGGCTGGCCATAGTTTTTCTCTATAAAGCTTGCCAGCTCCTGGCTGCATTCCCGGGGCTGGTTGTCCTTGCAGTGTACTGTCTCGGTTATCAGTCCTAAGTGCCTCATGACGGCATTGAGGCTGGAGATAAATACCGCCCTCCTGAAGTTGTTTTTCAGGTCCATCTCCACAATCTGGGACAGCGTGCCGCTGAAGTCGCCGTACATGTCGGTATATGCCTGCCCCAGCGAGCCCTTGAATTCAGCCTGCATCAGCCGCTCAACACCAACCACCAGGGGGTAGTCCCTGTCCTCGGGGTTGCCGATAGCCTGCTCCGGGGAAAGGGGGGTTGCCCAAACTATGACCTTCTCTTCTTGCAGCCCGTTCTCGTTTATCAGCTTTATGAATTCTTTTTTGATAGCGTCGTACAATTTATCTCACCTTACTATAATGTTACTAGATAGAAGGTGATAATGTCCATTTATTCTACCCCCACCCCCTTAAGCTTATTTTTCCCACCCGCCCGCCCATTAGGTCTTATTTCTTGTCACTCTCCCATTAGGCTTTGCTTCTTACCCTCGCCATATGGTGCTATGCCTTTGAGGGCGGGTGGGTATGGGAAGTAGAACACTGGGAGCAGACGGGGGGTGTATAATTTCTTGCTTTCAGCAGGCAGGATTGATATT
>Ga0315532_1000685_pt1 | contig 26962 bp, 25 predicted proteins | sample SalMarWE160370MG_FD_203082 | JGI IMG/M metagenome (GOLD analysis project Ga0315532, IMG submission 203082) | Salt marsh sediment microbial communities from the Plum Island Ecosystem LTER, Massachusetts, United States - Salt Marsh Sediment WE1603-70 ...
CTTTTTCTTGGTTCGGAAATAATCGCCGCTTGGTGGTCCGCTGGGATCGTGACATTACTGTGTATAATGCATTCTTTCATATTGCTTGTATGATTGTAGCCCTCAGGAGGTTATGAAATGGCTTCTAATAAACGCGGCTTTTGTGCCCTATTGAGATTAAGACAGCTCGCATCGTCACCATCATGAACACGGAAGGGAACGACCTGGACATCCTCGAGATTACCTTCCAGTCCCATTGATTGCTGCCAGGACTTGCTATTAAAGTTATGCACAATGCCTATTGTTGATTCACCAAACAAGGTAAAGCCACCTGTCCCTGAGTCCCGTCTATCTGCATGGGCCAGGGGGTCATGTTTGTTCGCACCGACTGCAATAACCAAAAATATCCCACATGCCAGCAGTCCTATGACCGCAAGGCTTCTGCCGCTTCGCCTGGTGGAATTCCGTAATCCTAAGCCGGCCAGTGACGCCAGCGTTTTTCTCCAACTGCCTGCCGTCATTTTCAATAACGCCTGACTTAATCCGAGTCCTGCGATCAAAAGTAAAGCCCCAGCTCCAAAAAAAGCAGCGGAAACTGTAGCACTATCACCAGAACCTAAGAATACAAGAAGCAATACTGCTGCAAGTGTTGCGAATGCCGCCACACATAATCCCATATATTTAGCCCCCCAATTTATTGGGGGGTTCGTGCCAGAAGTAAAAAACTGCCACTGCACATTCCCAGTCAGAAGCTCACGGGCCGGTCGAGATACCTGCTTACGCAAAGTTATCCATATAGCAACAATAGAAATAAATACCGATGCTAATGCTCCCCAAAGTAATGTAATCAGTTTTATATAAAAATGTATTGTCGAACTGCTCACCGCCGTTCGCCAGATAGTAGTAAGACCATAAATCATGGCCCTGGTATAAAAAATAAGCCCGCAGCGGTTCCAATGATTACTCCGAGTACAGCCAATATTCCGCCTTCAATGAGCAGCAGCCGTTTGACCAGCTTTGGCGTAAAGCCTACAGCCAGAAACAGTCCAGTTTGCTCGCTGCGACTTTCGACGCCAAATACGAAAATCAGTCCCACAAGAACCAAAGCAGCTATAATAAGAAACATACTAAAACCAAGAAAAAGCTGGCCGAAATCGGTGGCCTCGCTACTGGCCCTAACGCCGGATTCACGCACAGGCTGAAAAAATAAACCTATCGACGCAGGCTCAACCCCGCTCAATATCTTCCGCGCTAAATCTTCCTTAGAAATACTATCTGATTGATAGCGAATTGCAGTTAAATCTCCGTATCTGTTAGCCCACATAGCCTGACCGGCTTTAAGCGTAACAAATGCCTTTGGTGTGCCACGATATTTATACCAGTAATCCTCGTCACTTTTGCGTATCTTGTCAAGGTCGATAGGGATTCCCGGCTCCCAATCTCTGCAATTTTCAATATCCGCAATACCTGGGAAATCCGGCATCAGTTCCCTATCCAATGCGGCACCTTCCATAGGCAGAATCTGTCTAACACGAAAACTGTTTTTTTGCTCGGTGAGCTTTCTCATCGGCCCAACGACGAAGTAAGTAAGCTCAATCATGTCCCCTACTTTAGCACCAAGGTCATCTGCAAGCCATTGATTGATCAAGATTTCGTCGTCTTGCATATCAATCTGGACGGGAGATGAATTCATCGCTGTCACCATCGAGTATGGTGTTGTTTTGTTTCCACATCGCAGTGCATTTACAAAATAGGTTAAAATTCCAACAGATTTATTAGTAGCATTGGTCGCGGTTTCTGCTAAAGACTTATCAATAAATATACGTCTGCTGCGTATCTCAAGCTGGTCACCTACCTGCCGAAGCTCAAGACCTGTATCGGAAAGCTGCCAACATTTTTTTATGGCCTGGTTTACCTTTTCAACGGCTGTATTTTTTGCCGTACCTTCAGCAATCAAAAGCATGTTGGCCTGTGCTGGATGGTTGAGTTTTTCCTGCAGCCATTGCATCGGCACAAAGACATTTAAAGGTGCAATCTGGTTAGCCTGTAGATTGAAAAGACCGAAGTTTGATTGGTCGGCAATTGCACTTACTTTCAGCCGAAAGGCCAGCGATAAATCTGAATCTGTTGAAAGCGGTGCTTCTCGCGGCATAAGGCTCGGTTTTTCAACACGAAGGACAACCTCATTGCCAATCCCAACGCCCAATCTTTCAGCCAGCGGTTCATTTAAAACGATTCCTTCAGAAAAACCCCACGTGAAACGTGGGGCTAAATAGTTCAACATAAAAAAACGTTCGTCAACTCCTAGCACCTGAATTTTATTTGCACGCCTTGTGCTGTCGCTATTGGCAATCAGACCACGCAATTGCAATACTGGAGCTACCTCTGTATTTAGCTCCGCTGCCAGCCCATCGGCCAGCTTTGCCCTGAAAAACCTGTCCTGCGCAACAAGAGCAAACTGAGTAGTCCCTAATCGAGCCGATACCATCATCTTGAGACTGTGCCGCACCGAATCGCCTACAGCCAGCGCGCCTGTCAAGACTAAAGCAGCGACCACTACAGCTAACAGAACTCCCAGGTTTGTCCGCCAGTAGAATAAAAGACTCTTTTTAGAAACTGACGAAGGACGAAGGACGAAGGATGATGGACGAATTTTCTCGTTTCTCATCCCCCTGCCTTCGCAGGGGCAAGCCTGTCCCCGCGGAAGCGGGGATCTCTCGTCCCTCGTCCCTCGTGCCTCGTCCATCATTGAAAGCTGCTCCTGTCCTTTAATAAGCCGTCGGTCAACTCCATTACGTGTCCCATGCGCTCGGCAAGCCGGAGTGAATGTGTCACGACAATCAACGCAACACCTTCGCTTTTGTTTAATTCAACCAAAAGGTCTGCAATTGTTTCTGCCGTTGCCTCATCAAGAGAGCCGGTCGGTTCGTCAGCGAGCAGCAGCTTAGGCCTGTTAATCAACGCTCGCACAACAGCTACACGCTGACGCTGGCCCCCTGAAAGCTCGCCGGGCCGATGCAGCAAGAAATCTTTAAGACCTACACGTTGTAGTAAATTAAGCGCTCTTTCTTTAACCTCCTGCTGCGAATCCCCCATTTTGTTCACAAGAGTCGGAACTAAAACATTTTCGAGTACCGTGCACTGGGGCAGAAGATGATGCAACTGAAAAACGAAACCGATTTCCTGATTACGGATTTTTGCTAATTCAAGGTCTACCAGCCCGGTAAGGTCTTTACCTTCAAGCAGAACTTTTCCCGACGTTGGACGATCCAAAGCACCGATGATATTAAGCAGTGTGCTTTTTCCGCTGCCGGATGGTCCAACTACGACCAAAGATTGGCCTTTCGCTACCTTTAGCGTTATCCCCTTAAGAACTAAGGAATCAGTCTGACCCGTGGAGTTGTACTGTTTGGTCACATTGACAAGTTCAAGCATGATTTACCCCGTTAGAATACCCTGTGGCTTGCCACGGGGAAGAAAATTTAATTCCTTTTTATAATGAACACGGCCTTTAATGCCCCTTGTGAGTCCTGTTAGAAGGTCGATCAATTTCTAATGGGGTTAACGTAAATCCTAATGAACTATACCTTTGTATATACTGTATATACGCACCATTTCCTCGGCAGTTTGCTCAATGTTGAATTTTTCAAACACTACTTCCCTGCCTTTTTCTCCCAGGTCCCGAGCATAGCCTGGCTCAAGAAGCAGTGGTTCTAATGCTTTTGCCAAGGCACCTGCATTATTAGGCTCAAACAACTTTCCGCCACCTGTTATCGCTAAAAGCTCAGGGAACACTCCACTTATAGGCTGGACAACCGGCACGCCAGCCGCAAGTGCTTCCAGCACATACAAGCCGTATGCAACAGGTTGCCTTTCTGGTACTGAAAGTACCGACAGTGTCCGGAAAAACTTGAGCTTGGCATCATGGTCAAAACTCGATAAAAACTCAACGTCACAGAGCAAACCTAAAGAGTCCAATTTTTGCCTGATACGATTTATAAATTCTTCGTCATCAGCTCTTTCGCCTCCGGCTATTTTCAGTTTTGTATTCTTTAGCCTTTCATTTCTCTTCAGCATAATAAAGGCTTCGACCAGCGTATCCAAGCCTTTTTCACTGCACATTCGTGACAGAAAACCGATGGTGGGTATTTCCAGCATGGCACCCCTCGGTTGGTATCCCTCCAAGGATATACCAATATATACAACATGCACAGCTTTTTTCTGAAGCCCAAGTCGCTGCTGCATAAAATCAGCGTAGTATTTGCTTACAGCAATAAAACCATCCACATTACTTGCACGCTCAGAAATTATCTGCCATGCCTGTTCTGCATAAGGTGAAGCTAATCCATCCAAAAAGCTATCTTCATCCTGAAGCATACAGACCACCGGCACACTAAGCTTTTTCTTAATGTTCCCGGCAAGACCAATTAACAGAATGTTAGACAAACAGACGATATCAGGCTTGTTTTCTTGTAAGGCAAGCCAATCAACAAGTCTATCTAATTCCTTTTTTTGTTGCCCGTGCTCTCCTCGCAGCATCGATATTGTAGCTTCACCTAAGTCTCTTGCATTAGTCATTCCAGCTTTGCGCCCAACCTGCCGCAACAGCGCCGGCGTGTCAAATAGACGGTCAATCCAGCGAGGAGTCTTTCGGAAAAGGGACGACTTTTGCTGAAGATATACATTGATCCCACCGAAAAATATCGGAGCGTTACTTATCTGTTCACTTTTATCAACCTGCAATGGCAAATAAAGCGGAACCATCAGGACATCATGTCCCCAGCTACGCATAGCTTTAACCAGCGCAGCATCCCTCAAACAGTTCTCGCAGTAGAAACTGTCGCCCGAACCCAGTGTAATTTGTACAATCCTCATATCACACTGAATTACACTGATCGTAACACTGACTAACACTGATTTCCGTTTTAGTCCGTGTTGTCGTCAGTGCCCGTCCGTGTCTCCAAAAGCATACACGAAACCATCATCGCTGCCGACGACAATCATTCCATCAACCACAGCCGGCGATGAAGTAATAGCCTGGCCGATCTCATAAGACCATACGGCCCTGCCATTAGAAAGTTCTATCATATAAAGCCGACCGTCCTCAGAACCAACGACCACTTTATCGCCGCAGATTACCGGCGAGCTGTCAACATCACCCAAAGTAACAAATTCCCAAAGCAGCTCTCCATCCTCACGGCGAAGGCAATAGACACGTTTATCCCGTCCCCCAAAAACAACCACGTTTTCATCCACAGCAGGCGATGAAAAAATCGGCGAATCTAAAGAAAGATATTGCCAAATAATCTTACCAGTAGTGACATCAGCACACAAAAAAACTCCGTCGTAATTACCAACATAAGCCCGTCCGTCTAAAAGTGCTGCTGAGCCTGCGATGAATGAGCCGGTATCAATTTGTGTTATTTCATTGCCGTCAGCTACAGAAATAACGTGAATATTAGCGTCACAGCCGCCGAAGGCGGCTTTGCCATCATCGACCGCCGGAGCCCCATTTACGTAGTTTTGTGTTTCGTAAGTCCATACAGCTTTACCGTCTGCTGAGTCCACACAATGCAGCTCGTTATCATAGCTGCCAACAATAATCCAGGCACTCTTGCTATCTGTTGATTGTGTCCAGTTGGCAGCTCCGAGGATTTGTCCGCCTGTTTTATATTTCCACTTAAGTTGACCGGTTTCGGCATCAATCGCATACAAAAAATTATCCGATGAGCCTACGAATACTGAGCCACCTATTACGCACGGTGCCGCCTCAACAGAACCGTCGGTCTTGTATGCCCACACTTTTTGCCCATCGGCTAAATCAATCGCATAGATATTTGTATCGGATGAGCCGATAAAGACAAGCCCATCAAAGATTGCCGGCGAAGATTTGATTTGGCCATCTGTTTTAAATTTCCAAACAAGCGTTAGTTTACCAGGCAAGCTGTCCGATGCTCTGCCTAATAGTCCTTGTCCGCCCCGGAACATGGGCCACCCACCTTTGGTGGGAATTTCAAATTTCGAATTTCGAATTTTGTAGTAGATGGTTCAGAACTATCAGGCTGGTATATGCTCATTATAATCGCTGTGGTGCATATGCACACTCCAACGACAATCGTGGCAACTAAAGCAGTCTTTATTCCAGCCCTCATATCCTTCCTTCGGCTATGCTCAGGACAAGGATGATAACAGACTAATCGGCAGGACTCAAGTTTTGTCTTTCGGCTGGCAAGAATCGTAGCCTCAAGCGCGGCTTGGGGATGGTCTTTTTCAATATTTGGCTAAACACATACTGTCTGGAAGACAGGTTTTTAATACCGAAAAACATTTAAGTTTGCACGAAAGGTTTGTTCGCCTTATTCCAAAACGAGTAATTGCGCGTAAAACTCCTGTTTTCTATAGGACAATATAAAAAAACGAATTTTAACTATCAAACGATTTCCTATTGCTTAATAAGCTTTAAAACGTTAATAGTATCAATGACTAAAACGCGTTTGCGAAAAAGCACAAAGAACGGAATTCTTTTATGACCCAGGGAAAGGCACCAGTTAAAATCTTAGTGAAACAGTTGATGATGCGGCGTGTTCTGTTAGCTCTGCTGCCATGTGTAGCTGGGGGCGTTTATTTCTTCGGCTGGCGTTCCCTTTTTATGGTAGCCTGGGTAGCGCTGGTCGGCTTCATTGTTGAGCTTATATTCACCCGGCGTCGCGGCGAACCTGTAACCGAAGCTGTCTTTGTCACTACCACTATATTTGCGCTTATCATGCCGCCGACCGTTCCCATACACGTGCTGACTATCGGAGTTGTATTTGCAGTGATGTTCACCAAGGAAATATTCGGCGGCTTCGGACACAATATCTTCAACCCCGCATTGGCAGGCAGATGTTTTGTGTATGTTTGTTTTCCCGTTGCCCTTACCGCTACTTGGGCACCACCGGCAAAAGGACCTTTGGGAGCATTAAACAAATGGACTACAGCACCGACTACAGATGCAACAACCGGCGCCACGCCAATGGCGCTTCTAAAAGTAGGTAAAGTCATCTTAAAAGATAATGAAGGGCGGCAGCCTCAATCCGCCATAGCGGATTGGGGATGGTCAGATCAGATTGAATACGTAAAGGCAAGCACTCTGTATCGAGCGCTGTTGCTTGGCAGAATCAGCGGTACAATGGGGGTGACAAGCGCACTTTTAATACTGATTGCAGGTTCTTATCTTTTCTATACAAAAACAGCCAGCCGAACTATCATTCTTTCTCTGGTTACGACATATGCGGTATTGAATCAGGTTTTATACTGGCTCGGCGTTGAACCTGTTCCGGGAGCCGCGGCAGCAGTTCTCGGCGGAGGATTTTTATTCGGTGCATTTTTCATGGCGACCGACCCCATCAGCTCTCCAAGAACTGAGCCTGCAAAAATAATCTACGGGATTATCATCGGCACCTTCACTCTGGTCATAAGGAATTTTTCGATATTCAACGGCGGCTTGATGTTTTCTATCCTGATTGGAAATATGTTCGCTCCGATACTGGATTATGCCGTAAGGTCATACAAAAGTAGTAAAGCATCCGCTAAGGAGGCCGTCTGATGCGACAGAAACGATGGTTTCCAATTTTTTATATGTTTGTCACAACGGCCTTTTTTAGCTCAATTGTGATTGGCTTTACACAGCTCACAAGCGAAAAAGTCAAGGCTAATGAAAAACTATCTTTTGAAAGGGCTGTTCTTTCTGTTTTGCCCGGGCTTTACCGGGAGGAAATGAATAATTTAGAGCTGCATCGCACATTCACTGAGCAAGTCACCGAACCCGATGAACTTTCAGCCGGGGCCTATACCCTTCGGCAGAACGGTAAAATAGTCGCTTATGCCCTGCCAATAGAAGGCCAGGGCTTTTGGGCACCGATTAAAGGCGTCATCGGCATAGAAGCAGATAAAAAGACAATTACAGCAATAGCATTTTATCAGCAGAACGAAACGCCAGGCCTTGGCGCTGAAATAGCAAAGCCAGCGTTCAGAGAGCAGTTCAAGGGCAAGGTTATCTCGGTCGGAGACAAACCTCTAAGTATCAAAAGGCCTGGGACTGAACTGGGCGCCAGTGACGTGCACGCCGTCACCGGGGCCACGCAAACAAGCACCAGGCTGGAAAAGACAATCAACTCGGCGCTGACAAACTGGCAACAGCAGCTCAATAAAGGGAACATGGCAAAATGAACGCGTCAGGTGCTGGAGCACAAAGTAAAAATATTGCTATAGAAGGATTATGGCGTAATAATCCGATATTCAAACAGGTGCTTGGCATATGCAGCACATTAGCTGTCACCAATCTTGTTTTGAATACCGTTGTTATGTGTGTAGCTCTTGTTTTCACCTTGTCACTAAGCGCTGCTACGGTCTCCATCCTGCGCAGATTCACGCCACGCAACATCAGGATGATGGTTGAAACCTTGATTATAGCTTTCTATGTGATAATCGTGGATATAATACTCAAGGCGTATTGGCCGGAAATGAGCGGAAATCTCGGCCCTTATGTCGGCCTGATTATCACCAACTGCATCGTTATGGGCAGGTGTGAAGCGTATGGTATTTCCAATCCGCCGGTGTCGGCTTTTCTGGACGGTTTTTTCAATGCACTTGGCTACTCGTTTGTACTATTAATAATTGCAATATTTCGCGAGCTTCTTGGCATGGGGACACTGTTAGGCTTTTCCGTGCCTTATTTCAGCGGCCCTTACTGGGACAAGTGGATAATAATGGTAATGCCGCCGGGAGCTTTCTTTATGCTCGCTATAGTGACATGGATATTCAGGTCAATTCAGCTCGCAAAGGAGAAAAAAAGCAAATGAATGTAGCTCCTCAAATTTGGCAGGCGTTTGTAGTCTGTATTTCAGCGGTATTCACACAGAATATCTTGCTGTCCTATTTTCTGGGATTGTGTCCATTTATCGGGGTTTCACGCGAGATTAAATCCGCGTTCGGCTTAGGTCTGGCGGTCATTTTTGTAATGACCTCAACATGCCTATTGAACTGGTTGGCTTATCATTATGTACTTGAGCCGTTGGGGCTGGAGTTCTTCCGGTTCATATTGTTTATCATCGTCATCGCTGCTTTTGTACAGTTTGTTGAGATGGTAATCGAGCGATATTCACCGGCTTTGTATCTGAGGCTCGGCGTTTTTCTGCCATTGATAACAGTCAATTGTGCCATACTCGGCGCATCGCTTTTTATGGTAATTCGCAGCTACAGTTTCATTGTAACCATTGGTTACGGCCTTGGCAGCGGCATCGGCTGGTTCCTGGCAATAATAGCTATGGCAGGTATCAGACAGAAGCTCGCTAACGAGCGAATCCCCCAAGGACTGCAAGGGCCGGGTATAACGCTGATAATAGCCGGCCTGATGGCGCTGGCTTTTATAGGATTTACCGGTGTCCTACAAGGAAGATAAACATGATAATATTTAAAATATTATCAGTGATGTCAGATATAAAAAATCCGAAATCCGAATATCGAAATCCGAAATTCATCCTTCGTAGTACTACGGAGAATGGACAAACCCAAAATTCAAATGACATAAATTCAAAACATTTCTCCACGTACAGTAAGGATTGCCGTTTTGAAAATTCGGATTTTGAACCTTCGATATTGTTTCGAATTTCGGATTTCGTGCTTCGTATTTAATGATCTTCACTATGAGATGGTATTTTAGAACTAAAGGACACCGATGGTTTTCTCAGTCCTTATAGCTGTAACAGTAGTTAGCTCAATAGGAGCAGGTTTAGCCGCTGTCTTGACCATATCTGAGTATTTTTTAGCTGATTACGGGCCATGCCAGATAACCATTAACGATGAACGCGAGCTGACCGTCCAGGGCGGAAAAGACCTGCTCTCAATGCTCACTGCGGAGAAGATATTCATTCCAAGCGCCTGTGGCGGTAGAGCCACGTGCGGATTGTGTAAACTAAAAGTCCTCGAAGGCGCAGGCCCCCTACTGCCAACTGAAGAGCCATTTTTAAGCGAAGAGGAAAAAAAGTCAAATGTACGCCTTTCCTGCCAAGTGAAAGTCCGAAACGACCTGAAGATTGAAATTCCACGTGAACTTTTTGCAATCCGTGAATATACTTGCCGATGCGTAGAAATTATCGACCTGACATACGATATTAAACAGTTCCGATTTGAACTTTTAGAACCAAAAACAATTGATTATGTGCCGGGTCAATACATACAATTGCTGACGCCGATTTACGAAAAAAGCAGCGAAGAAGTCTATCGAGCATATTCGATTTCTTCCGATCCAGCGGATAAAAACAATATCGAATTAATAATTCGCCTTGTACCAGGCGGAATTTGTACTACATATTGCTTTGAATACTTAAAAGTCGGCGATGAAGTAAAAATCAATGGTCCATACGGTGACTTTCGGCTCTCTGATACAGATGCACCTATAGTTTTTATTGCAGGTGGTTCCGGCATGGCACCCATTAAATGTATGCTGCACCAGATGAAAAACAACAGGATAAAACGCAAAGCTACATATTACTTTGGAGCAAACGCTGTTAAAGATATGTTTTTAATGGAATTGATGAAGACTCTTGAGCAGGAACTTGCTGACTTTCGTTTTGTGCCGGCTGTGGCAAAGCCTCAGAACGATGAGAAATGGGACGGCCAAGTCGGGCTTGTCACCGAAGTATTTCAAAGGGACTTGAAAAACGCTGCCGAACGTGAGGCATACCTATGCGGTAGTCCCGGAATGATTGACGCCTCAATAAAAGTCTTAACAGAATTAGGCATAAGCAAAAAAAATATCTTTTATGATAAATTTGAATAATCTTGATACTGGATGCTCGATCCTGGATACTCGACAAGAATCGAGGATTTCATGCTTCTGTGCAGCAGCACTGCTGCACAGAGGAGGCGAGCATCAAGAATCGAATATCGAGAATCGAGAATGAAAGAATCACCACAGATGCAGAAATTAGAAGCCGTCCTGCGGTCATCAAAACTCGTCGCCGGCGGATTTATGGGGAATGACTCTCGCAGTTTATCCGAGATTATCGAGGCCGACACCGCACAAATTTCGAGATTAGGCTTTACAGCTAAACAGATCGCCGCCAGAATGCAGGAAATCACCGATATCGCCAAGGCCGCCCTCGGCAATTGGATTGATTTAGATGAAAAACACCGGGCCAGAGTCGATGAGGCGAAAGGAGCCATAATTTGCCCCTGGCCACATCCAGGCCGATTCGCCAAAAGAGTTACGATAGTTAATATTATCGAATCCGGTGAAAGCATCCATTGGGCTGATTTGAACATCCACCTGATCGCTGAACACGGCTTTTTTGAGGGAAAAGGTTCGACTTTTCGAATTGAGCCTGATATATTAACGAAGATTATTTTTTAAGCCATTTGTCAGAGAACAACACTTAAGCGGACGCGTAGAAATCTATAATTTCTAAATCCTGTAGTCATTTTGGCTTCACAAAATAGAGGTAATTGATACTCGCGTAGAACTTAACGAAAGGAGTAATAAATATGGTTACCAAAACTAAACAAACTATAGAGGCATGTGCCGAGGATATTTTCTGCGGCGTAAATACGGTAGAAAACCTCGGTGGCGCTACGGACCTGGAAAAAAAGCACCTTCCCATTATAACCACACCGAAGAGCGTAAAGAAAGACGAGTGTTTTGAAGTTACAGTCGAAGTTGGCAAGCTCTTAAAACATCCGAACGAGCCGGGCCACTTCATCCAGTTTATCGAACTCTACGCAGGCGATACGTATCTGGCGAGAATTGATTTTACAGCCAAAACAACCTGCCCCATTATGAAGGTCTGTGTATCTTTGGATCATGCACACGGCAAATTACGTGCTTTTGAACGCTGTAACCTGCATGGTACATGGGAAAATGACGTCGATATCGAAGTCACAGAATAATACAAATGTTTTGAAGGAAAGGAGAAATGACAAATGCCGGAATTCGTAAATCCATTTAGCGGTCTTACGCCTGGCCGAAAGATGACCGATTCGGAATTAGCACGGGCTTTACGGCTGGATCTGGCTGCGGAAGAGGAAGCGGTACACCTTTATGAATCTCATGCCGACGCTACAGACAATGAGCTTGCCAAAAAGGTTCTGCTGGACATTGCAAACGAAGAACGGGTACATGCCGGCGAATTTCAACGGCTGATAAACATCTTGCTGAAGGACGAAGAAAAATTCCTCGCTGAAGGCGCAGAAGAGGTTGATGAACTGGCTAATGAGAAATGATATACAACTGGTTGCGCGGTAATTGGTGATTAGTTAAATATTAAGGACAAATCTTAATCACAAATTACCAGTTACCAATAACTGAGGAAAGGCAAGATATATGGCAAAGGTCGAAGATACGCCGGAAAATCTTAAAATTTGTCTGCAGGGTAACTGCGACAAGTGCCCCAGTTATCCGAAAGGCGGCGGCGAAGGATTATATTGTGCTCGCGGCAAAAGCAAAGCTCCCATTGAAAGGAAGGGATGCAATTGTCCTGAGTGCCCTGTTTGGATAGATAATGGGCTGTCCGGCATGTATTATTGCATCAAAGGTAGCGCAATCTGAGATTATGCAGCAAACTACAAGCCAATAAGCGGTGTTTAAAGGTACATTATGGACAAAACTAACCCCAAATTTGCAGAGCTTGAAACAAAGGACTGGCTCGAATCACTCGATGCTGTTTTTCGCAATGAAGGGCCGCAGAGAGTTCAAGACCTGCTAAAACAGCTTCATATAGAAGCACAAAAACTTGGGATTAAAATACAGCAGCCTATCAACGCTCCTTATATCAATACAATACCGGCAGAGCAGCAACCGCCATATCCCGGCAAAATAGAAATCGAGCACCGCATTAAAAGCGTAATTCGCTGGAACGCAATGGCTATGGTAGTCCGAGCCAACCGATTGTCTCCAGGCATCGGGGGACATATCTCGACATACGCATCGGCTGCCACTTTATACGAGGTCGGATTTAACCACTTCTTCCGCGCTAAAAATGAAAATCAGGATGGTGACATTATCTATTTCCAGGGTCACGCTTCACCTGGAATTTACGCCAGGGCATTTTTAGAAGGTCGTCTTTCAGGTTTTGATTTGGAAAACTTCAGGCGTGAATTAAGCCCGGAAGGAGGATTGTCATCATATCCCCATCCAAGACTTATGCCGGACTTTTGGCAGTTTCCAACCGTCTCGATGGGATTATCACCGATAATGGCTATCTATCAGGCCCGTTTTAATCGTTATCTTGAGGATAGAGACCTCAAAAAGCCATCCGACCAAAAAATATGGGTTTTTTTAGGTGACGGAGAGATGGATGAGCCGGAAAGCCTCGCAGCTTTAGGTCTGGCCGGCCGAGACAAGCTCGATAATCTGATTTTCGTCGTCAACTGCAACCTGCAAAGACTCGATGGGCCTGTGCGAGGCAACGGCAAAATCATCCAGGAACTAGAGGCCCTCTTTGCAGGTGCTGGCTGGAATGTCATCAAAGTTATCTGGGCTTCCGAATGGGACTCGCTGCTGGATAAGGACAAAGACGGGCTATTAGTCAAACGTATGGAGGAAGTACCTGACGGTCAATATCAGAAATACGCTGTCTCCGGCGGAGATTACATACGTAAAGACTTTTTCGGCAAAGACCCGCGGTTGTTGGCGATGGTTAAGAATTATTCCGATGAGCAGTTAGAAAAGCTGCGACGCGGCGGCCATGACCCTGTCAAGGTATACGCCGCTTATAAAGCCGCGGTGGAGCACAAAGGCTCACCAACAATCATCCTGGCACAAACAATCAAAGGCTATGGACTCGGCGAAGCCGGCGAAGGAAAAAATATCACACATCAGCAAAAAAAGCTCAATGAGCAGGAATTGCTCGAATTTCGGAGTCGTTTCGGCATCCCAATTCCGGATGGAGAAGTGCAGGAAGCTCCTTTTTATAAACCATTCGAGGACAGAGAAGAGATAAAATATTTACAGCAATGCAGAAAAAAACTGGGCGGCTACGTCCCGAATCGTATCGTACCTGCGGCAGAGCTAAGCGCCGAGCCAATCACAACGCCATCGGAAGATTTATTTGGTGAGTTTTATAAAGGCACTGAGGGACGCGAAGTCGCTACAACAATGGTTTTTGTCAGGCTTTTGTCCAAACTCTTAAAAGATGAAAAAATCGGCAAGCTAATTGTACCGATTGTCCCCGATGAGGCCCGAACTTTCGGTATGGAGTCGTTATTCAGACAGGTAGGTATTTACTCTCCTGTGGGTCAGCTTTATGAGCCAGTGGATAAAGAAAGCCTGCTTTACTACAATGAGCAAAAAGACGGCGCTATTTTAGAAGAGGGAATAACGGAAGCCGGCTCTATGTCATCATTCATCGCGGCAGGAACAGCTTATGCCACTCACGGAATAAACACCATTCCATTTTACATATTCTATTCCATATTCGGCTGCCAGCGTATGACCGACCTTATCTGGGCAGCCGGCGATGCAAAGGCAAAGGGATTCCTGATAGGAGGCATTTCTGGCCGAACCACCTTGGCCGGCGAAGGCCTGCAGCATCAGGATGGACACAGCCATCATTTTGCATTTTCCGTGCCTAACCTTAAAGCATACGATCCCACTTTTGCTTATGAATTAGCAACGATTGTGCGAGATGGAATATACCGAATGTACGAAAAGAAAGAGGACATTTTTTATTATATAACCATGATGAATGAATTCTATAATATGCCTCCTATGCCAGAAGGAGTTAAAGAAGGGATTCTCAAGGGCATGTACAGGTATAAAGCTTCGGAGGGACAGGTCCACCTTTTAGGCAGCGGCGCAATTCTTAACGAAGCTTTGAAAGCACAGCAAATTTTAGAGTCAGACTATAATGTAGCTGCCGATGTCTGGAGTGTCACAAGTTATAAAGAGTTATTCGTTGATGCCTGCCAGACTGAACGCTGGAACCTGCTGCATCCTGGTGAGGAACAAAAGATTCCGTACATAAAGCAGTGTTTCGGCGAAACAGGCAGCGTGTTTGTCGCCGCAACGGATTACCTTAAAGCTGTGCCGTACTCAATTGCACAATGGATTCCGGGGCGCTTCGTAGCACTCGGCACCGATGGTTTTGGGCGAAGCGATAGTAGAGCAGCTTTGCGAGACTATTTCGAAGTCGATGCCCGATTCATAACGTTAGCTGCGCTACAATGCCTCGCTCTTGAAGGCAAAATAAGCCCTGACAAGGTCAAAAAAGCAATGACAGATATGGATATCGACCCGGAGAAAGTCGATCCAGTGCTTATCTAAAGGTACATAATAAAAAGGACAATATTATGATTAAAGATGTCCGATTACCTGAAATATCTGAAAATGTTGATTCCGGCGAGGTTATTGATGTGTTGGTAAAGGTCGGTGACATCATCAAAGAGGAGCAGTCCATCGTTGAGATCGAGACGGAAAAGGCAACCTTTGAAGTGCCCTCACCGATCAATGGAAAAGTCACTGAAATAAATGTTAAGGAAGGACAAAAAACCAATGTAGGAGAAGTTATTCTAAAGGTTGAGACTGACGTACAGGAACCAGAAAAAAAAGAACCTGTACCTACAGTTAAACAGCCGGAGCAAAAACCTGTACAAAAAGCCCAGGTCAAAGAAGCCGCCGAGGTAAAGGAACAAGCAGAAACAACAGAGGAAAAAACTCAGCCAGCTAAAATTGCCGTGTCGGCCTCCCCATCTGTCCGCCAGTTGGCACGAGAGTTAGGAATTGACGTAAACGATGTCTCTGGCAGCGGACCCGAAGGACAAATCACATTGGACGATGTAAAAGAGCATGCAAAAAGAATTATTTCTTCTGAGCCCCCGACTGGACCAGGGGTGCCTTCTGCAAGCACACAAAGAAGGCCTCTTCCGGATTTTACCAAGTGGGGTGACATTGAGCGCCAGCCGATGACAGCTATCCGCCGAAAAATAGCTGATACCCTAAATTACACCTGGGCTAATGTCCCTCAGGTAACTCAGTATGATGAAGCTGATATTACGGAATTAGAAAAGTTTCGAGCCGAGTATTCAAAGAAGGTTGAGCAGGCCGGTGGCAGATTGACTATAACTTCAATAGCTATGAAAGTGGTTGCACAGGGCTTAAAGGTATTCCCCAAATTTAATACCAGTGTGGATATTGAAACTGGCGAGATTATTTACAAAAAGTATTATCACATCAGCGTCGCCGTAGATACGGATCGCGGGCTTTTGGTTCCGGTTATACGTGACGTTGACAAAAAAAGTATTCTACAGCTATCAGTTGAACTTACAGAGCTGGCTCAAAAAACACGTGACAGAAAAATCTCTCCGGAAGATATGCTCGGCGGCAATCTTACAATTTCTAATCTTGGAGGTATCGGCGGCACAAACTTCGCCCCTATTATCTATTGGCCGCAGGTCGCTATTCTCGGCTTAGCCAGAGCGCGCCAGAAACCTGCGTATATAAATAATATTCTGCAACCTCGCTTGTTTCTGCCATTGTCGCTTTCATACGACCACAGGATTATAGACGGCACAGATGGTCTGCGTTTCTTAAGATGGATTGCAGAAGCATTAGAAAGACCTTTTACATTAGCTATGCAGGAAACTGAACAGACAAGTGGCCCAGCCACAAGCTAAACAAAACTATGAAAGGTTACGATATGGATATATTCGAATTCGCCATGCAGAAGGAAAAATATAGCGAGAATTACTACCGTGAGCTGGCAGGCAAAACCGGGAATAAAGGACTTCAAAACATCCTTAAAATGCTCGCTGATGAAGAGGCAAAGCACTACAAGGTCGTACAGCAGATGCGAAAAGAAACTCCGGAGAAGATTACCGATGCAAAAGTGCTGGTAAATGCAAAAAAAGTTTTCGAAAAAATGAGAGAATCTACGGAGAAATTCAACTTTGATATTAGTGAGCTTCAGCTTTACGAAAAAGCAAAGGACCTCGAGCGGGAAGCCAAACAATTTTATCTCGAAAAGTCCGACGAAGTAGATAATCCTGACCAAAAGGAGATTTTCAAAAAATTGGCTAACCAAGAGCAAAAACATTTTATTATTTTAGAGAATATCTGTGACTTCGTAGCAAAACCACAATATTTTTTGGAAAATGCAGAGTTCCATCATATGGAAGATTACGTGGAAGGTGTTTTCTGAAAGGATAGGAAAATGAATAAGCTAAAATTGTTAGCCGTGACGTTATGCACGTTACTATTGTTTGCCGCCCTACCTATAGCATTTTCACACTGCGAGATACCATGCGGAATCTACGATGACCCGATAAGGCTGAATATGATGGCTGAGCACATCACAACAATTGAGAAATCAATAAAGGAAATCCAAAGGCTCTCGGCTGAGGGTGAAAAGAATTATAATCAATTAGTTCGCTGGATTGTAAATAAGGAAAACCATGCCGATTACTTCAGCGAGATAGTGACACAGTACTTTATGACACAGCGGGTCAAGCCGGTTGAAGAAAGCAACCAGAAAGCCTATAAGGAATATGTATACAAACTAACGTTACTGCACAAAATGATGGTTTATTCAATGAAATGTAAGCAGACGACCGACCTTCAAAATGTTGAAAAGCTCAAAACCTATTTAGGCCAGTTCAGAGCCGCTTATTTAGGCACCGGCAGCTAACTAATGCTTCCTGCTGCAACTCAAACCAAAGTACACAGCTATACGTTGAATTGTATAAAATATCCAATTCTATTGGCCTTCGAGATTGATTTTAAGGTCGAGGAATTTCAGCATATCTTTCAAAGTGACAACACCGACTAACCGTCCCTCATCGACCACCATAAGCCGGCTATTGCCGGTACGATTCATTATAGACAGCGCTTTTACAGCATCAGTTTGTGGGCTGATAGTATTTTCAGCGGAACACAACTTAACTATGTCACCGACAGCAATATCATCCCATTGCTCCCTCGGCACCTGCTTCACTTGTTCCATGGAAATACAGCCCAACAGCAAGCCATCATCACATACAGGAAACATCTTGAAGTGGTGCCTGTAAAAATAATCATTAACTAACTGTCCAATGGAAATTGATGGCGGGACAGTAATAACATCGGTTTTCATAAAACGCAAAATTTTATCACCGCTAAAAGTTCCTCGCACCAGCATCTGCTTATAAGACATTGCAGAGGCGTTTCGAATAAACATACCAATAAGAGTTAACCATACTCCATCTACAAAATCCTGCTCCCAGATGAACAGCCAAATTCCGGTAACAATCAAAAATAGGCCAAATCCTGAGCCTAATTGTGAAGCGATTTTAGTCGCCCATCGCAGATTACCTTTGACAACCCAAAGAATTGACCGCAAGACGCGTCCGCCATCAAGGGGAAACGCCGGCAGCAAATTAAAAACTGCCAGCACAAGGTTCAAGCGACCAAGCAGCCAGAAAACACCATTGATTGGTCCGGGCCAGCCGGCGCGTTTGCCCAAGGTATAAAATAAGTACAAACCCATAGCTAACAGAACACTTGAAATCGGACCTGCAATTGCCATCAGAAATTCGGTCTTAGGACTTCCAGGCTCGTCTCCCATTTCTGCAACGCCGCCGAATACGAAAAGTGTAATACCTCTCATGTGCAGCCCATATCGCCTCGCGACCAGTGAGTGGCAAAATTCATGAAAGATAATTGAAGCAAACAGGCCGATAGCCCCAGTAATTCCCATCCATAAATAAGCAGCCTTAGAAAAACCACCGAAGTAATATGGAAAAGTACTTGTTGACAAGGTCCAGATGATAAGCACTGCAAGAATAAACCAACTCGTGTCAACATTGACACTAAAGCCGAACAGCTTAAACAGAGGTATTCTTTTTCCAAACATAATCTGTAAATTAAATTCTAAATTCTAATCTCTAGATTCTAAACAATTTCAAAACTCAAATATTTAAAAAATATTTTTTCGGAGATTTGTATTTTAGTCATTTGGGTTTGTTTAGTATTTAGGATTTCGGAGTTAGTGCTTTTATGCCTATTATTCATGCCGCAAGGACTCAATCGGGTCCATATTAGCAGCACGATAAGCCGGATACAAGCCAAATGTTATCCCCACGCCAGCACTAATACCAAAGGCCAACAATAACGAAGCGACCGAAATCACTGTCCGCATCTGACTGAAATGAGTTACCATAAATGGTATAGAAGAGCCTAAAATAATTCCCAGGATGCCTCCAAACAAAGTCAAAATCAGTGTCTCCGAAAGGAACTGAAAGATAATGTCTCGCTTCTTGGCACCGAGGGCACGGCGAATGCCAATCTCCCGCGTACGCTCACTGACGGTAGCCAGCATAATATTCATAATCCCAATACCACCAACCAAAAGCGAAATCGCAGCGATTGACCCGAGAACAATAGTAAAGATGCGCTGAAATTCCTTAGCCCGCCTCATTAGCTCCAGAGGAACGGTTATTTCATAGTCGTTCTTTTTGTGGAATCGGTTCATCAGCGTCTGCACACTCTGGCGTGTTCCCAGCACCTGGTCTATATTGCGCACCTTTACAATGATTTCCTGCAATTCAACTTTTTCTATATTACGAGTGCCCGAGGTAATCTGCAATGACATCTCACCGAATCGGTCTCTAACCGTAGTCAAAGGAATATAGATACCCCCAAGGTTTGCACCAGACTTCTTCGCTCCCGTAGCATCCTTTTCCTCAAAACTTCCTGCCACCTGGGTACGGGCCTGTTCAGTGGTAATACCTACCACTCTGTAGTAATCGCTCGCTATTTTAACATCCTGGCCTAAAGGATTATCAAAACCAAACAGCTCTTTGACTAATCTTTCTTCAATAACACAAACGCCCTGTTTATAGTGCATATCCGTACTGCTGAGAAATCGTCCGAATTTTACCCGGACCTGTGATATTTCGGTGTACCATGGCACTGTACCAACAACTTCTACAGCTATTCTGTGGATGCGGTATTGTGCCTGCTGAGAGACACGACGATTCGGTACAATAACCTGTACGTCCGGTATGGCGTTGCGAAAACGCTCAGCATCGGCATAGGTCAGACCATACTCCTGCAAGGTTTGCTGTTGACCGCCGGCTGTTTGCTCTTCCGGAGGCTTCACAGTTTTTATAATAATATTGTGGCTGCCAAGCTGAGCAATTTTTTCCTGAGCGTCCCTACTGGCACCCTCACCTATGGCCAGCATTGCTATAACAGAGGAAACGCCAAAGATTATACCCAGCGTAGTTAAGGTGGAACGCAGCCTGTGCATCCACAGGCTTTTCACACCCAGCTCAATTGTCCGTTTGAAACGAAATAAGAACATAATATTTTACCGCTTATTATATTCCTGTCTCTGTATGCGACCATCTAAGAGACGTATAATCCTTTCAGCACCTTCAGCGATGCCCTCGTCATGAGTCACTGCTATCAAGGTCTTTCCCTGATCGTGTAAATTATTAAGAATAGCTAATATCTCAGCACCGCTTGCCGAGTCAAGATTGCCCGTCGGCTCATCAGCCAAAATAATCAGCGGGTCGTTTGCCAATGCCCGTGCAATTGCTACCCGCTGCTGCTGACCACCACTAAGCTCCGAAGGCCGATGCTTCATCCTGTCGCCCAGGCCTACCAGTGTGGCTAACTCCCTCGCTCGCTCGGCACTTTCGTGCTCGGTGAAACTCTGATAATACATCGGAACCTGTATATTTTCCACGATATTGAGCTGATTAATCAAATTAAAAGACTGAAACACAAAACCGATACGCCTGCCGCGTATCATTGACAACTCATCATCATCAAGCATAGAAACACTTTGTCCACCGAGTATGTAATCTCCACTTGTTGGACGATCCAGACAACCAATAAGATTAAGCAATGTGGATTTGCCGGAACCGCTGGGCCCCATGATAGCTACATATTCACCACTGGTAATGGCCAAGTCTATTTCCCTCAAGACCCGCAATTCGACCGAGCCGAGCTGGTAACTCTTACACAATTTTTCCATCACCAAGATATGTGTATCGGTCTCGAAATTAACGGCATTATCTACTTTCTGTATCACTTGGTCTCTGTCCCATACGATTTCTGCCTTGTCTCATCATCGTTTCACGCATACTTTTCATAAAGCCCTCGAGCTCTGTTTTGAATTTCTCAGGATCGTCCTTGCGCAACTTCTCTAACTCTTGGGCTTTTTCCGGGTTGAACTTTTTCATACCTGCCAGCATGCGATCAATCATTTCGTCTGTCATTTGAAACTGTCTGTCCTGTGGCGGCCCAGTAGGACCTGGTGATTCTCCACCTTCCTGCGGTTTCTCAGCTGACACGTCTGGACTACGCTCTAATCTTCTTCCAGCTCTGCCCTCGGTCTGGCCGCCAGGTCGGCCTTGTGCCTCCGTATCCTCAGCTTGATCCTGCCCGGTTCCGGTTCTCCTCTCCGGTAGTGGTTGTTGCTGCTGAAATCCTATGGCACCGGTTGATTCACTGAAAAGTGGAGGATTCAACAGCACTTCTTCGCCTTCCTGCAAACCTTCCACAACCTGCACAAATGTATCATTAAAAGATCCCGTGCTCACGACACGTTCCTGAGCCCCCTGTGGGGTCGTAACGAAGCAAACCTTCCTTCCGCTACGATTTGACACTACCTGAATAGGCACAACTATGACATCCTTTAAGTGCTCGACGAGAATCTGAACCTTGCAGGACATCCGACTTCTGAGAAAATCATGGGTACCATCTACTTTAACTAATGTTTTGTAAACCTTAAGGTCCGGATTCATCCAGCCGCGCTGCTCATCGGGCAGCGGCGCCACTTCAAGCACTTCGCCCTGCAATACTTTGTCGGGAAAGGCATCCATAACTATAGTTGCAGGCTGACCCGGGCGAACCTTATCAACCTCAGTCTCGTGGACGCCGATCTCTGCAACCATTGAAGCCGTATCAGGCATTGATACAATCACCTGACCTTCAGAGACAACTTCTCCTTCAGCGACAATTCCGCTGCCCATACCGCCCCTGCCCCGCATAGCTCTAAAGAAGTCAGCTTCACCACCGGTACCATATACCACCAACCCCGGAGCCTTTGCCTTAATTGTACAATACTCAATTTGCTGTACTAATTCTCTGACCTGCTCATCCTGCTCCTGAAATCTTGATTTGGTCATACTAAGCCTTGCCTGGGCCTGCGCCATTCTTGAACGGCATTCGGCATACGTCCGCTCTAATTGTCGTCCGGCTTCAATATAGTTACTAAGTAGCTGCTCAACCTGTTTGGGAAAATCGTAACGTTTAAATAACTCCATATTCACCTCTGCCTGTTCTTTTTGTATTGTTAGGCTTTGTGCCTCAAGCTCATTTGCCTGCTTCTCAGTGGCAGAGACGTATTGTTTCTCGAGGAGCTTTATCGTCCAGTCCAATGTATCTTGCGCTCGTTTGAGCTTGCTTTCAGCCAATGTGATACTGTCACTCAATCTTTTTAGTTCCTGCGAAGCCCCTCCACCCAGATTGGGATCATCAAGCAGCGGATGTATGTCAACTTGTGAATTCAGCACCGCATTTACATCCTCGACAAATTTGTATGCGACAGTTTCGCCAAGATATTTTTGAAAATCCATCAAGGCAAACTTAACTTTCAATTTGCCATCAGCAATATCGCTTTCATTTTGTAGCTCCTGAATGTGATATGCCTCTTCCGCTGAAGTAACATTTTCCTGGTCACTGGCCAGGCTAATCTTTTCCTGCGTCAATCGATCTTTTAGAGCCGAAGAATCCAGCTCCACCAGTATCTTGCCGTTATTTACATCTTCCTGAGTTATATAAGTACCCGCAGGGACGACGCTGAGAATTGTTACATCTCCTCCTCTTCGTTCGACCTGGCATTTATACTGTATTGACTTATGGGCCCTGATACTTCCGCCTTCAGTAACCGTGATGGATAAATCATCTCGGCGTGCAGTGAACGTGCTGCTGTTGGTTGTAACAGGACCTGCTTTTCTCGTTGCCGCCACCAGAACCGTAACCGTCACAGCCACTGCTATAAACAGCAGTACCACCCACAGCCAACTTCTTCGCCTCTTATAAACTCGCCCGTTACGATGCTTATTATTTACTGCATTCTGGTTGTTTGTTTGCAAGTTATCAACCATAATATTATTCCTCCCACATTCCATCGGGTCTAACCTGTAGTACGCCAACATCTCTGAAAAAGTTCAATTTTGAAATGGTGTGGTTCACTAACGCGGCTGTCAGACTATTTTGCGCATTCACTAAAGCATCTTGTGAATCCAGCAGCAGTCGTACATCTGCACGACCAGCGTCTAATAATAACTGGTTATTTTCAAGCCGCCTCTCAGCCAATTTTAAGCTTAATTGTTGAATACGGTAAGATTCCGCTCGCTCACGCAGTTGGCGATATGCGTTGCGTATTTGCAATTTAACATTATCTATTTCGTTCTCATAATCCCGCTGACTTTTTGTAAATGTTATCAGCGCACTACGGTACGCGTTACGCTGACTCTTCCTATCCAGCGGCAAATCAACATTCCAACCCAAACTGTAAATGCCCTGTTGAAACTGCAATCTGTTAAAGCTGGTATTATCAGGCGAATCAACATCTAAGCTACCAGTAAGATTCAACTGTACACCAAGACCATCGGCAGCCAGTTCAAGCTTGCGGGCTGCATCTTCAACCTCATTTCTTGTATTCGCTAAATCCAGACGCCGGGCTAATGCTGTTTCAATAGCTACATCTGCTGTATAACTGGGATCACTTACACCCGCCTCATAAGCAGCTCTCAGGGCCTCAAGCTCATTCGGGTCAAGCTCTATGTCCGCATCTGTAGGCAAAGCCAATCTTATCTTAAATTGGTCGAGTGCCTGTTGATAGCTCTGCTGGGCTGTTACCAAGGCATTTTCCGCGCTCAGCATTCTTTGTTCCGCTTCATCCACATTGATTCGAGGCTCACGACCGGCTTCGGCTAACATATCCAAACGCAGTTTAGAATCTCTTTGCCTTTTATAATTGTTCTCGGCATTGGTAACTGCATCTCCTCGCTGTAAAACATTGTAGTAATCGTTAATAATTGAAACGACAAATGTCTGGCGATAACGATTGAACGTACGTATCTGATACAAGACATCTCTTTCAGCCTGTGTTAAGTTTTCTTGGGCAACCTTGCCACCACCGGAGCCAAGCAAAGGCACAGTCAAATCGCCGCTTAAGACAGAACCTATCGTATGCCTCGGGTCACCTGTAAGGAAACGTATCCAATCAATCGCAATACTCGCATTGATTAGCACTCCATCGAGCAGCAACTGCTGCTTGCTTGTGCCTCCCGATATATTAAGATCCACATCATCGGCCCCGGTACTTTTATTGTCTGTGTAAGTACTGTCTATAGTCCCAAACCATTTTAATGCGTACTGATAACGTGTTCCCGTCAAATTAAGTGCAGATCTATAAAGTGATTCTTTTTGTGTTTGATAATCCCGGTTCTGAGCAGTGGCGATTGCCACAGCCTGGGCAAGAGAATAAACGCGGGTTTTCGGTAAAACATCCTCAACCTTAATATCGTTCTGTGAAGGTTTTACATCGCTTATTCTATAATTTGCCTTTTGGCCAAAATCATCCTGCCATTTCCTATTGATAATCCCATATACTTCCTTATCAGCATCCTCCTTATAGTGCTGCCTGCTGCATCCGCCTATAGAAACAATTAATGCAACAGCAAACAGCCTCCAAATCAAAGATTCGCTGTGCCGTAAGGCATCCCCAAGCGGATTGCGAAACGGTAATTTCATTGGCCAAAATCCAGAGAACATAAACACTCTTCTCCTATACGCTCCTCCGGCGAAAATCATTTAGTATCCCCCTATTTGATTATATAACAGAAAGTTATAGAAAAAAAGCTAAAAACCTATGGCTATTTAACATATTGTTAGACGCTTCTGCCGCCAATAGTATTGCTAAAAAACACGTTTAGTATGCAAAACTAATGCTGGTCTTATTATTGCGAAATTACAAGAAAACTGAAATTTAGAGGGAATTTCCGACCTTCAAGTATGACCATACTGCGTAACAGAACCGGTTGAGATAAATCACCTAAGGCTATGTGCGCATAAGTGCCGAGAGTTACTTCATTTAGGTAGAAATGAATACATCTTGTGTGAAATTAGTGGTTAGTGAGAGTTTTTTCCAGAGCCTCGTCCATTTTTGCAGGCAAGACCTCCGGTGCAGGCTTGCCGGATAACGGTAGAAAGACAATAAAGCTTGTGCCTTTGTCTATTTCGCTTTCAACCTCGATTCTACCGCCGTGCAACGTTACGATTTTACTAACTATAGACAGTCCCAAACCTGTTCCTTGAATTTCCTTGCCTAGGCGATGTACACGGTAAAAATGATCAAATATTTTTGAAAGGGCTTCTTTAGGTATTCCCATACCCGTATCACTGACTCGTATAACTAAATTTTCGTCCTGTCGCTTAACGCAAACAGAAACCTTACCACCGGCCGGCGTAAACTTGATTGCATTACTAATCAGGTTTGTCAAAACCTGAATGATTTTGGCACTATCAAATCTGGCCTTGGGTAAATTACCCTCAAGCTCAAGAGTAAAATCTATTGACTTCTGTTTTGCGAAAGAAGTCATGGTTTGATAAGCCTCATCAATGACCTCACTTATGTTATTCTCTTGTATATTTAATTTGACCTTATTGGCCTCAAGCCTTTGAAAATCCAAAACTTCATTTACCAATGCGGCAAGCCTGTCTGCATTTCTCTTTGCCATATCAAGGAATTTCCTCTGCTGGTCATTAACCTGTCCTACTATTCCGTCTAAAACAATGGAAATACCTTCTTTCATACACCCTAAAGGCGTTCGCAGCTCATGTGAAACTGTAGAAATAAACTGCGATTTTATCTCCATTGTTTCTTTTAATTTCTCCTCCGCGTTTTTTCGGTCACTGATGTCATCGATGGCAATGACTACATGCTTACTGCCATCGATAATGACAGGCTCGGCACTCACACAGAACCAAGGCGAAATCTCTTTGCCAGCAACTTTTAGCACAGGCTGCATTTCGACCTTTCGCACAGATTGACCTGTGTTTAACGCGCATGTAATGGTCTCTCGGAGCACACATGTCGCACAGGACGGGCTAAATCCACACCCCCTCTCATTATAAGTGCTGTTGATACAATATAGAGACTGGCCGATTGGCCGATTGATAATTTGCCTGAAATCTCTAAGAACTGTTTGCCTGACAGCGTCATTGACACGTTTAACTATCAGATTCTCATCAACCAGCAGCATACCAATAGGTACAGCATCAAATATTGCCATGAGGTTCTTTTGCTTCTGGTCGAGTATCAACTCCAATTTCTTATGCTTTATAGCATTTTCGACCATTGTCGGGATAGCTTTAAGATATGTTCTTCCGATGTCCTTTATCAGATAATCACATGCTCCGGCTTTTATCGCCTTTACAGCGATTTCCTCATTACCGGCACCAGTAACAAGTATAACAGGAGTATCCTTAACTGAACTCAGGATGTCGAATGCCGTACCGTCACACAGTGAGAAGTCAGAAACAATAACATCAAACTGCTTGCAATCCAATATGTCTCGGGCCTCTGAAATAGATTTTACTATTGCGGAATCATACGGAAGATTCTCTTCTCGGATCAACCATTCAAATGCCTTCTGGTCGATCTTATCATCTTCGATTAACAAAATTTTAAGTTTTGAATTATCCATTGTAGAAATTTCCAATTTACGATTGCCGATTGTAAATCGAAAATTGAAAATCGACAATTAGTACGAGGCCACTCTGCTTTCCAGTGCCTTTGCGATCTTTTCCACCAGGTCTGAGAAATCAAACGGCTTAGCAACATAATCTACAACGCCGTAAGATGAGGCTTTGGCTACATCCTGCGCCTCACAGAGAGCGGTGACCATTATGACTGGTATATTTTTTAACTCCTGGTGCTGTTTAAGCCTCTCG
>Ga0315532_1000687_pt1 | contig 26933 bp, 28 predicted proteins | sample SalMarWE160370MG_FD_203082 | JGI IMG/M metagenome (GOLD analysis project Ga0315532, IMG submission 203082) | Salt marsh sediment microbial communities from the Plum Island Ecosystem LTER, Massachusetts, United States - Salt Marsh Sediment WE1603-70 ...
AAAAGAAAAAAGAAAAGAAAAAGGAAAAGAAAAAGGAAAAGAAAGACTGGCGTAAGTAACACAGCCTGAGATGTCGACTGGGGACTAATATGTTAGGTCCCCAGTCGATGTTTGGGAGTTAGTTATGATAAGGACTTTTGAAGAAAAGGCAAATCTAAGGATTCATCCCTTAACATATTATAAATATCCTATTGATCACCCATGTTCAATAATAGGCGACGATACAAATGGAGTCTTAGATGATTTAGCTGTCATGATCGGAGCGGAACGCTGTCGAACAAATTAGGGTACCCTCGGGAAAATTGAAAGATTTCGAGGGCTAACATTGGCTAAAGAGAACTTTAATTGATTAAATTCGCCATAGATGATTTATTACGTAAAAGTGGGATAGAAAGTAAATTCGAACTCATTCATTTGGCCATTCGAAGAATTAGACAACTTATTAGAGAAAAGGACAAAATGCTCGAGGAGACTCCTGAGAAACTCTGTACTCGGGTTTTAAGGGAGATTGCGGAGGGTAGATTAAAACCGGAGAGTCTTAAGGAAGAATCCCAGGAGAAAGAAACTCCCGTCTTCACCACTGAAAAATAGTGATTATTTTGTGGCCCGAGTTAATAGACTAATGGTGAGAATATTCAGGCTGGAGGTAAGGACGGCCAATGAAAGAAAGAGATTATGAAATAATGGAGTTGGGGAAGAACCCAACACAGGACTTTAGGCAGGGTAAGTTATGAAGGTAGGACTTCTCACTTCAGAAGAAATCAAATCATCTGGATCACTTGTCGCATCTCTAAATAATTACCTTCTAACCAAGGGTATGAGTTCTCAAATAATTAGCCTTGTGACTAATCCTGATGTTTCTTCACTAAGAGACTATGATGTTCTGATAGTAAAAATCCGTGAGCGCGAGTATCTCTGGTTAGCCCAACACCTTGAGGAGATAGGAACTAAGGTGATAAACTCCTACAAGGCCTTATCTTTGAGCAGTAATAAGTTAATTTCCGATGAGATAATGAAACAATCGGGTTTGAAAACACCAAGGACAGTCTTTACTTTAAAGGAAAAGATTTTAGAAAATGTGGATGGTTCTATGTTTCCAGCTCTGGTAAAACCTTTATATGGCCGTTCGAAAGGAATAGTATATGTGAAATCTGTAGATAATCTGAAGAATTTGCGGAAAAAATGGATATATCTACAAAAATTTATTCCCAACAATGATGGTGTGACCAGAATATATAAAATAGGAAAGGTTGTTGAGAGTTTTTTCCATCCCAATGAGGGTAAGGCTTGGCAGGTATCTGTTCCGGATGAGACAATGAAAGGGGCTTTACGCTGCTTTGACAGGATGGAAATGGAGATAGGAGGAATGGATTTGATAGAGGGTAAAGATGGTTATTATGCCCTGGAAGTAAATGATTTTCCAGCAGGGGTAAAGCGCATAGAAAATTGGCAAGAGCTGATAGCTGATTATTTAGTTGAAGCTGTACATGAAAATCGAGAGGAGATAAGCTCTTATGATTCCAAAAAAGGAATGGGATTCGCTCAAAAGGTCTCATAAACATAAAGAAACAGCATTTGTTTCCGCTTATATTAATAGCCCCTGTTACCACTTCATTACCCGGTTTTTAATTGATAAAAATATTACTCCCAACCAGGTAAGCATTTCCACTATCTTTTTAGCAATTGGAGCTGCTCTTGCTTACATTTATGGAAATTTCATTGCCGGGGGTATATTAGTCCAGGTCATCAATATTGTGGATGGTGTTGATGGGGAAATTGCCAGGGTTAAGCATCTCGGCTCTCCCTTTGGAGAAATCATTGACTCTCTTTCGGATCGGGTAGTAGAAATAGTTTTATGTCTGAGTATAGGATACGGCGTCTGGAGTGCCAGGGGGTCAATTTTAGGATGGGTATTTAGCCTAATTGGCATAATAGGCTTTTTAGGAGGTAACTATCTTACCGAGCTAGTAGGAGCCAGAGGAAGAAAGGAAATTTTGAAAAAATCCTGGCAGGACTTAAAGAGACTTATGAAATTAAGATTAAACCACCGAAGCAACCAATTATTTATCGTTTTCGTATTATCTTTACTGGCAAGGCCAGAGTTAGCACTTCTTCTTGTAGGCATAATATCAGTTTTTTATTCGGCCCTAAGATTTTACAAAATGCTCCCATACCTTAAAAAACTTCCCAGTGATAGTGGCTAGACACATATGAGAATATGTATGCTTCCTTGTTATTTTCACCCGGTGATAGGTGGAGCCGAGACTCATGTATTTCATTTATCAAAGAACCTGGTAAAGCGAGGTCATGAAGTCTTTGTATTAACTTCGAATTGCACGCCCACAAATAATTACCCTGGATTTGCAAGCTCAGAGGAGATCAACGGAATACATATTCGAAGGTTCAAAACTTTTAATCTTGGAGCAGGGCTTCGCATCTGGCGAGGCTTAGCAGGAAAAATTCTTCAACTTCGGCCAGACATAATTCACGTTCATAGCATTGGTTTTCCTCATAGTGATGTATGCGCTTTGCTCAGCAAGATAAAGAAAATTCCCAGTATTGTCACCACCCACGGGGCCCTGGGGATCGGTGATTCAGCTCATAAAGAAAATATAAGGAGAAGAATCTGGGCAAGTATTATAACAAGACAGACCTTGAGATTTTTTGACAGAGTTATTGTAATCTCTCCTGCCGAGAAACCGTATGTGCTTAAGGCAATCCGTCCGGAAAAAATCTGTATCATTCCCAACGGAGTTCCCGCAGAAATTTTTGATAATAATATTGACCCGTTGCCCTTCAGGAAAAAATATGGATTGGAAGGCATCCCGGTAATTCTATATCTGGGCAGGCTGATTGGGAAAAAAGGCGTGAAGTACCTATTAATGGCAGCGCCGTCAATTCTCAAAAAACACAGGGTGAAGGTTCTCATGGTCGGGCCAGACGGAGGCAAAAAGAGGATGCTGATGGAGCTATCCCAAAATCTTCGTTTGGACAAAGATGTGATTTTCACTGGCGAGCTCTCTGAACAGGATAAACTACAGGCTATAGCCTGTAGTGACATGCTCATTTTACCCAGCAGAAAAGAAGCACAGGGGATAGTTATTTTAGAGGCGCAGGCGATGGAAAAACCAGTTATAGCTACAAGACAGGGAGGGATTCCCTATTTTATTAAAGATGGTGAAAATGGGATTTTAATTGACTATGGCAGGCCAGACCAGATTGCTAATGCAGTAGAAAAATTACTATCCGACCCAGAGTTTTGGGAAAAAATAGGCAAAAAAGGAAAGGAAACAGCTCGGATGTTTACCTGGGATGTAATTACCCGAAAGATTTTAGATGTTTATGAGTTAGTCGTCGAGGAATATAGAAATAGAATCTCTAAAGCGTCTCGGGCCAAGAGACCCTTAATATCCCCAAATTACCCAAAGGTAAAGATATCCTAGTTGTCTCCGGAGAACGCCATCAGAAAGCTTTTGAACAAGTGGCAGGTTTGTGCATGTCTTGCTCCTCCCCCTCCAAAGTCTGCTTACGCAGAACTTCTTTTACACCGATACCGTTATCTGCTATATTATACTTGATGAACTAGGAAATTATATGGTCTATCGAAGGACACTCTTTGAAAAAACGTGAATCGTATCTAGTATCTCGTATCTCGAAAAAAGACTTTGGAGCACTCAAAAGGATAGGTTATACTAGATGCTAGATACGAGATACGAACAACGAGATACGAGATATGCCGAGGGTAGTGAGGCGTGTCTTGATCGATAGGAGGTGAATCATAATGCCCAGATTCATTAAGAAAAGGTCAAAAAAGGTTGGTCTTCCTCCGGGGACTCTCGTTCATATAGGAGAGAAAAAGACTGAGAAGGTAAGGATTACCGTCATTGACTATGATGAAGCTCAATTTGAAGAGAAGGAAACAAAAACGATTGAGGAATGTTTTCCATTTAAGGATAAAACAACGGTGACATGGATTAACATCGATGGGATTCACGATATAGAGATTATCGAAAAAATCGGAAAACACTTTGACCTACATCCGCTAATTCTGGAAGACATCGTAAATACCGAGCAGCGTCCAAAAATAGAGGATTTTGGGGATTACATCTTCATCGTTTTAAAAATGTTTTATCACGATGAAAAAGAGGATGGAATTCAGGCGGAGCAAGTGAGTCTGATTGTGGGCTCAAATTTTGTGATTTCTTTCCAGGAAAGGGAAGGGGATGTTTTTAATCCCATCAGAGAAAGAATTAAAAATGGGAAGGGTCGCATAAGAAAAATGGGAGCCGACTATCTTGCCTACGCTTTGCTGGATACCATCGTTGATGGCTATTTTGTGATTCCGGAGAAATTAGGAGAGAAGATAGAATCTTTAGAGGAGGAATTAGTTGCTAATCCAACTCCAGAAATCCTCGCAATAATGAACGATCTGAAAAGAAACCTTATCATGCTTCGTAAATCAATCTGGCCCTTAAGAGAGGTTGTTAGTGGTCTCCAAAGAGTGGAATCTCCCCTTATCCAGAAATCGACAGGTATCTACTTAAGAGACGTTTACGATCATACTATCCAGGTGATTGATACCATTGAAACCTCACGAGATATCCTTTCCGGGATGCTCGATATTTATCTCTCCAGTATAAGCAACAGAATGAACCAGGTGATGAAGGTCCTGACCATTATCGCAACCATATTCATTCCCTTGACTTTTATCGCGGGTATCTATGGTATGAACTTTAAATATTTCCCCGAACTTGGGTGGAAATGGAGCTATCCTTTGGTGTTGTTAGGAATGGTTTTTATAGGGGTCTCAATGCTTGTTTATTTTAGGAGAAAGAAGTGGTTTTAAAAAGAACGAAGATGGAACATTTCCCATAGGTGTATGTTCAGAAAAGATCCTTATCAACTTCAGGAGGTCCAAAAATGGGTGGAATCGTCCTTATTATTGTGGTGGTGTTTGTCAGCGTTGTAATAAGGAAAGTGGCTGCGGTAGCTCTTCAATTGACCGGCCTTGATAAACCAACAGCAAACTTCCAGGCTCTTTCGGCCCTCACCGGTACCGGCTTTACTACCCGAGAAGCAGAACTAGTCACCAACAACCCCATGAGGCGCAAGATAATTTCTGTCTTGATGATCACCGGAAATGCAGGAATGGTAGTAGTTGTCGCTGGACTGGTCTCTTCATTCCTTGCCGTAACCTCGTTTTGGGCGATACTCTGGTTCGTTGCTCTAATATTGGCTTTATACGTGATATTCAGAATAGCAACTCAAACCAGGATTGCCCGCTTGCTCTCTAAGAAGATCGAAGAGAAACTTCGTGAAAGGTTCAAGCTGCAAAAAAGGGCTATCGGAAGAGTACTCGATCTAGGGGAAGACTTCGGTATAGCTGAGATTACCTTACATGGGGGCTCCCCGTCTGTGGGAAAGACTTTGGCTACCTCGGATTTTGGTCAGAAGAAGATCCTGGTTTTGGCCATCGAACGTGAGGAAGAAAAGATTTTAGTAGCTCGGGGAAATCATAAACTCCACGCAGGGGATAACCTCATTTGCTATGGAAGCTTTACCGAGATGAACACCATAAGCTAGAGGAAACAGGATGAAATTCTTTCCCAAAGAGACCTTAAGCGAAGAGGAGATTCGATCCGGGCTGAGGACCGTAATTAAGGATGGCCTAACCTCGCAGGCCATGGTCACCCTAACTATGGGTGTCTTCCTGGTTGCCTTTGCTCTCCAACTGGGAGCTTCCAATGCAGTGGTAGGACTACTAGCTGCCATTCCTTTTTTGGCGCAACTCGTTCAAATACCCGCCATATATTTGGTTGAAAAGGTACGCAATCGCAAGCTCATCTCCGTTTATTCTCTGACCGTAGCACGACTGTTCTGGCTCCTCATTGGCTTGATCCCTTTTCTTTTCTCGGTGAAAGTTGGGCTAAGCGCTCTTACTATCGCCCTTTTGGCTCGTTCATCTCTGGTAGCTATTGGAAGTACTAGCTGGAATTCCTGGATGCGAGATCTAGTTCCCAAGAGCCAACTGGGGTCCTTTTTTTCAAAGAGAATGAGTTTGGCAACAGCACTGGGGATTCCCCTTTCCTTGGTCGCTGCCTTTTATCTTGACTATTGGAAGAAGGTTTTCCCTGCTTCTGAGCTTTACGGCTATTCCATTCTTTTCTTCTCTGGCTGCCTGATCGGGCTTGTTGGTATTCGCTACATAGCAATGATCCCCGAACCACGCATGGTACAAACAAATGAAAAAACCAGGTTTGCAAGACTACTGCTTCAACCATTTAAAAACGAAAACTTTAAAAACCTTATTATCTTTCTAGGGTCCTGGAATTTTGCCGTAAATCTTGCGGTTCCTTTCTTTACAGTCTATATGCTCAAAAGGCTTAAGTTGGAGATGTCTGTTATTATTACCCTTTCGGTAATTAGTCAGATCATGAGTGTTGCCTTTTTTCGGGTGTGGGGAAGATTCTCTGACCGTTTCACCAATAAGTCAGTTCTTCGGGTGAGCGGTCCTCTATTCATCGGATGCATTCTGGCCTGGACTTTCACCACAATGCCGGAAAGGTACTCTTTTACTATGCCATTATTGGTGACAATACACATCCTCACCGGTATTTCTGCGGCGGGAGTAGCCCTTGCTTCGGGAAATATCGGGCTTAAACTGGCACCCAGGGGACAGGCAACCGCATTTCTCTCTACCATAAGCCTTATTAATTCGCTCGCAGCTGGTATTGGATCTATTTTGGGAGGTAAGTTCGCTGACTTCTTTGCTGAGCGGGAGCTCTCCTGGACTATGAGGTGGATCGGACCAGGAAGAGAATTCGCTTTTCAAACTCTCAACCTTCAACAGTGGGATTTTTTCTTCCTTTTAGCATTCTTAATAGGTCTCTATTCCATTCATCGCCTTGTTTTAGTGAAGGAAGTCGGTGAGGTCAAGGAACGAGTTATTATCCAGGAGCTTTTTTCAGAAATAGGGAGAACTACCCGAAATCTCTCTACCATATGGGGACTTCGATATGTAATCCGTCTTCCCTTATCATTTACAAAAAAGACTTTTCGGAGGAAGAAGTGACGCGCTTGCTCTCACTCAGGAGAGAGTTAATCTTATCTTTAATCCAGAACTACCGGGAACAAGGACCTTAGCGAAGGGTCTAAATTCAAAGGGAAAACAAGGGGGAAGGAGAAAAAGATGAGCTTCAAGGGAGTGTTAATTGTCATTGGAATCGTAGTTCTAGCTGTTCTTATTACCTTTGGAGTTGAAGAATTGAGATTCATGACGAGGACGCAAGATCTTAAAGCGGAGATTAGAATTCTGGAGAGAAATAATCAGGAGCTTAAGGCTGAGCTGCAAAAAACAATGAATAAATAAAGAGAATTTTGGAATAATAACCTTTTGTCGAGAGACCCTCGTAGGTAGACACTGCTAAATATTGATTTTTCTCAAAAACAACAATAATTTTTGTTGGACAAGTATAATTAAAGGATAGTATTTGAGTAAAGGTTAAAACTCTTAGAGGAGACTGAATTTGGCAAAAACCAAATCGCAGAGCAAAAGACACATGAAAGATTGGATTCTTGCAAAGAAAATCTTAACTTTTACGAAAACAGGCGGTTCATGAGAAAGTCGAACAAATACGAATTGAACTTACTTCCCCATGATGCTAAAATTGTCCCGAACACGAAGTAATGGATAAAAAAGGATTTGTCCGAGGCGTTTTATTGACAAGGGTTAGTTTTGTGATAGAATGAAAATGAGAAATACCGAAGGACAACTCTCACTGTATATCGTTGCTAGTTGCTCGTTGCTCGTAAGAAAAAATCTTAAAATCTACAAAGCAATACGATTTACACACTTCTTTCTTTTCCTTTCGAGAAGAGAGAACACAAGCGACTAGCAATCAGTAACGAGCAACGGATTTTAAGGAATGTCCTTCGGTAAGCATGTAAATCACTTCTATTAAAGGAATAAGAGATGAGCGTAGGTGTAATTATGGCTGGAGGGCTAGGGAAAAGGTTGTGGCCTGAAAGCAGGGTGAACTGTCCCAAGCAATTTATCAACCTGGAGAATAGGGAGAGTTTCCTTCAAGCGGCTTACAGAAGAGCCTCTGATATTTTTGGTGCTGAAAATGTTTTTTTAGTAATAAGAGAGGACTTGAAGGATGCAGTGGTAAGTCAGCTTCCTAAGGTTCATCTGGAGAATATTATTGCCGAGCCACAGGGAAAAGACACCGCTCCTTGTATTGGTTTTGCCAGTGTATGGATAAAAGAAAAGAGAGGGGATGAGTCTATGGTGGTGCTTCCGGCTGACCATCTCATAAGAAATGAAAGAAGATTTGCCGAGATTATTTCAGCTGCGCTTGAACAGGCAGAGAAAGATTTCTTGGTGACTATTGGTATTAAACCTACCCGGGCGGAGACCGAATATGGTTATCTCCAGGTAGGAGAAAAATTAGAAGATTTAAATGGGATTTCTCTTTTGAAGGTAGAGAGGTTTACTGAGAAGCCTTCTTATAAAAAGGCTGAGGAGTTTTTTGAACAGGGCAATTTTCTTTGGAATGCAGGAATTTTTGCCTGGAAGCCTACCATTATCCTGAATGAGATGAAAATACATCTTCCAGGGCTCTATAAGGGCTTAATGAAGATAGGGAAAGCTTTGGGAACGGATAAAGAAAAAGAAATAATCAAAGAAGTCTATACATCTTTTTCTAAAATTTCTATTGATTATGGAGTTATGGAAAAAACTTCTTCAGTAGTAGCTATTGCGGGAGATTTTTTTTGGGATGATATAGGTAATTGGAAGGCTTTAGAAAGAATTCTGAATAGAGATGAAGAAGGAAATATCATAAGAGGGTTAGTAGAAGAGATGGGGAGCAGCGATTGCATATTGATAAATAGAGAAAATAAAATCCTGGGGGTTATTGGTCTTTCTCATTTGATTATTGTCAATACGAAAAATGGCGTTCTTGTAATGGAGAAAGAAAGAGCTCATAAGGTAAAAAATTTGGTAAATAGACTCTTGGGAGACGATAAATTAAAAGATTATCTGGGATAATTATTAGTGAATCGTGAATGGTGAATAGTGAATCGAATAACTGTTCTTCGTCAAAAGATTAAAGAGGAGAAAATAGAAGCATTTCTCATTAAGGGAACAGAAAATGTTTCTTATCTCAGTCATTACTGGATAGAAGGGGAAATATTACTCAGCAGTAGAGATAAGTTTTTTATCACTACTTCCCTTTTTGCTGAAGAGGCAAAGTCCAGATTAAATGGTTGGCAGATAGTTATTCAGAAAGATAGTTTTGAAAAAACCATTTCTGAGATTTGTAAGAAACTAAGAGGTAAAAGGGTGGGCTTTGAGGCTTCCCACTTTTCTTTTGCCGAATACGAAAGACTAAGGAAAATTAAGGAAGTTGAGTGGGTTCCTTTTTCTGGTTTAATAGAAAATCAAAGAGCGATTAAGGATGTAGGGGAGCTGACCTGTATAGAGGAAGCTCTTAAAGTGACTAGAGCTGCTTTTGCCTATCTGGAAAATGAATTAGAGACAGGAGTAACGGAAAAGGACATCAGTAGAAAAGCTATTTATTTTCTGAGGGAAAATGCAGACGAAGAGGCTTTTCCTCCCATTGTTCTTTTTGGAGAAAGGACTTCCCTGCCCCATGGAAAGCCTAGTCAAAAGAAGTTGGAAAAAGGTGAGTTAGTTCTTCTTGATTTAGGTGCTAGAGTAGGAGGGTATTGTTCTGATTTAACCAGGACTATTTTCTTAGCCGGAATAAAAGAGAAGTGGCGCCAGATTCATCATTTAATCGTCAAAGCGCAGAAAGAAGTCATTAAGACGCTCAAGCCGGGAATCAGTTGTTCTGATATAGATAGAATGATAAGAGAGAAGATAGAGGGGGCTGGTTACGGTAAGAACTTCATACATGGTAGTGGTCACGGAGTAGGCCTGGCGGTCCACGAATTGCCCAGCATAGCTAGTAGATCAAAAGATATTTTAAAAGCAGGAATGGTTTTTACTCTGGAGCCAGGGATATACCTGGAAGGAGAAGGAGGAGTAAGAGTAGAAGAAATGATAGTTGTTAGTGAGGAGGGAGGTAGAGTTCTCAATGGTTAACGCAAACGACCTGCGGGTTGGAATGACTATAGAGCTCGAGGGAGAGCTCTGGACGCTTGAGGGGTTTCAACATGCGAAGCGGGGTAGAGGCGGTGCTTTTGTTCGAGTTACGCTAAAGAATCTTCATGGCCAACAGAACATAAAAAAGGTCTTTTCGCCTGAACAGAAGATAAAGGATGCTTTCATTACGGAAAGAAAAGCCCAATATCTTTATAGAGAAAAGGAAGATTTTCATTTCATGGATTTAGAAACTTTTGAGGATAAAATTATTCCTGGCACAAACCTGGGTGAGAAAACAAATTTTCTTAAGGAGAACATGGAAGTTACTATGCAATTATACGAAGACAAAGTAATAGGAATAGAAATTCCTATTTTTGTAGAGCTCAAGGTAAAAAAAGCTCCTCCCGGAGCTAGAGGGGATACGGTAGGTTCAGCTAGCAAATCGGTGATTTTGGAATCCGGTTATGACCTATCAGTTCCTCTTTTTATAAAAGAGGGAGATGCAGTCCGTATAGATACAAGGTCAAAAGAGTATGCAGGAAAAGCATAAAAGAGCGTATAGCGTTTAGCGAATAGTGGTAAATACCAGTGAGTGGTAAGTGGTTAATTAGTGAATGGTGAATCGCAAAGAAGGAAGTAAATGATTGTAGGGTTTGGTTGACAATTCACGATTCACGAGCTCTGTCGTGCTTGATGCATGTTGCGCAATACGATATACGAAGAGCGGGGGTTAGGCGATGGACCTTAAGCAGCTTAAGAAAGTCATCAAAATTTTCGAATCCTCTTCTCTTTCTGAGTTAGAAATAGAGGAGGGGAAGACTAGATTCAGATTAACTAAAAAGAGAAAAGAAAAAGGCGCCATTGCTGAGAGAAGTAGTGTCTCTATTATTGAAGATAAGAGAATAGAAGAGAAGGAAAGGAAAAGGAAGAAAGAGAAGGAAGGGAAAAAACTCTTTTCTGTGAATTCGCCTCTGGTGGGAACTTTTTATAGAAGCCCTTCTCCAGAGGAAGAACCTTTTGCAGAGGTAGGGGACAGGGTGGAAGTGGGAGATACTCTCTGTATCATCGAGGCTATGAAAGTGATGAATGAGATAACCTCGGATGTTGAGGGTAAAATCAAAGAAATTATGGTAAAGAATGGACATCCTGTGGAATATGACCAGGAGTTGTTTTTAATAGAAGAAGGAGAATAGGTGTTTAGTAGAATTCTTGTTGCTAATCGAGGGGAGATCGCTCTTCGTATAATAAGAGCTTGTAAGGAGCTGGGAGTAGAAACAGTGGCGGTTTTCTCTAAAGAAGATGAACACTCCCTTCCAGTAAAGTTTGCTGATGAGGCTATTTGTGTTGGTCCACGGGAACCAGCGGAGAGCTATCTTAATGTTCCTCGTATAATCAGTGCGGCTGAAATAGCGGGAGCAGAAGCTATCCATCCCGGATATGGTTTTTTGGCCGAAAATGAACAATTTGCTGAGATCTGTCGTTCTTCAGGTATAGTGTTTATTGGACCTACTCCGGAAGTAATCAGGAAATTGGGAAATAAAGTAGAGGCTCGTAATACTTTAGCTAAAAAGGGTATTTCTGTAATTCCTGGCCTGGAGGAAATAGTAAAAAATAGATCTCAGGCTTCTAGATTGGCTGCGCGTATTGGCTACCCCATAATTCTAAAAGCTGTTTCAGGGGGGGGAGGCAGAGGCATACGCGTAGTTTGGGAAAAGAAGGATATGGATGTTCTCTTTGATTTGGCTCAGCAGGAGGCAAAAACTTCCTTCGGGAAATCAGGCCTATACATGGAAAAATACCTGGATAAAGCAAGGCATATTGAGTTCCAGGTATTAGTTGATGGCTCTGGCAAAGCTCTTCACTTTGGAGAGAGAGATTGTTCCATTCAGAGAAGGTATCAGAAACTAATAGAGGAGTCTCCCTCTGTTGTCCTGGATGAATCTTTGCGAAAAGAGATGGGAGAAATTGCTGTTAGGGTAACCAAAGAACTTGGTTATAGAGGGGCGGGAACAGTGGAATTTCTGATAGACGAAAAAAGGAGATTCTATTTTATGGAGATGAACACTCGGCTTCAGGTAGAACATCCGGTAACGGAGATGGTTACTGGCAGAGACATAGTTAAGGATCAAATCAGAATCGCCAGCGGAGAGAGCCTTCCTTATAATCAGAAAGATATAAAGATGGAAGGGGTTTCCCTGGAGTGTCGTATTAATGCAGAGGACCCAGCAAGGAATTTTATCTCTTGTCCAGGAAAGATTAGTTCTTTCCATCTTCCTGGTGGTCCGGGCATCAGGATAGATACTCATATTTTTTCCGGTTATCGTATTCCCTCCTTTTATGATTCTTTACTGGCCAAGCTTATTACCTGGGGGAGAGATAGAGAAGAGGCAATAGTTCGAATGAAACGGGCTTTAGAGGAATTTGTTATTGAAGGAGTAAAAACGACCATTCCCTTTCATCAATATGTATTAGAAAATGAATATTTTAGAAAGGGTGATTTCTATACTAATTTTGTGGAAGAAAAAATAATGAAAGAGGCCTTCCATGACTAGCTGGAAAAAGGAGAGCCAAAAAAAAGAAGAGGGTTATGAAGTTGATAGGAAGGTAATCAGCGGACTTATCAAGAAAGTCCTCAAGGAGGTGGAAGGAATTTATGCTGTCAAGAGAGGTTTGTGGAGAGAGGGGATTAAGATAGAATATTTGCAGGAAGGAATAGGACTTTCCCTCGAGTTAATTATTAAAGAAGGGAATGCTATCCCTCAGTTGGTAGAGGAAACTCAGAAAAAAGTGAAGCAAGAAGTGCAAAGAGTTCTCGATAAACCAGTGGCTAAAATTAACATAAAAATAAAAGGAATAAAACATACTTCATAAATAAGGAGGCTAAGATGAGAGTTTGTAAAAGGATATTATGGGGAATAATTGTGGTCGCTCTGGCTCTTTTGTCTCTGGCAGGATTCTTCGTTTCGCTGGAGATAATCCCCAGGCTTGCTATTCTGGGAGCTCTTACTGCTCTTGAACAGCAATTATTAACTAAAGGGATTTTTATTTGCCTGTTCGGGTTTCTATTTGTTTTGAGCATTGCCTTGCCTTTGCTTGCTAGAGAAAGAAGAGAGGGTGCGGTTGTTTCTTTAAAAAATCCTCTGGGTGAAATGGAAATTTCTCAGAAGGCAATTTGTGGATTTATCCAACGGATAGGTAAAGGAGTGGAAGGAGTTGAGGACATCAAGGCAAATATTAAATTGGCGGAGGAAGGGGTAGATGTTTATCTGACCCTTTCTGCCCAGGGTCAAGGAGAGATTCCTCGCTTAATAGATGAACTGCAGACAGTGGTAAAGAATTATCTTAATAATACTGTAGGAATTGAAAATGTGCGGGAGGTAAAGGTTAGAGTTGCCAAGATTCTTTAGAGAGAGCAGGATTGAAAAAAGACTTCATTGGAAAAGGTAGGGTAATAGCTCTTTTTTTTCTTTTTATATTTCTAGCCAGAGTTAATTCCTTTTCTTTTGCTTTTGACCATCCCGAGCTTTACTGGAAAGTAATCCAGACCCCTTATTTTCTTATTTACTATCATCAGCAGGAAGAGACTTTCGCTCAACAGGTAGCCAGGGTTGCCGAAGAAATATACCCCTCTGTTACATCTGATTTGGGGTACCAGCCACGAGAAAAAACTCCTATTATTGTGGAAAATTATAGCGATAATACAGGAGGTTATACCTCCATTTTGCCTGCTAAAATCGTTATTCGGGCTCGATGGCATCCTGAGGCAACCAGTGGAAATCTATCCTGGGTAAGACAGGTTGTTGCTCACGAGTTTACTCATGTAGTTACTTTTGCTGCCATTGAGGAATCTCTTTTTCCCCTGCGGCGATTAATGGCTAATCTAACTTTGCCTATGTGGTTTATAGAAGGATTAGCTCAATACGAGGCAGAGCAGTGGCATTCTTTGAAAGAGATGGTACTGAGAGATGAGGCGCAGAGAGAAAAGATTATGTCTGAGGGCAGCCTGGGGGCTTTCTATTTCTTTGAGGGATGGGGAAGAACCTCTGGCTACTACCAATCAGATAGTTTTGTCCGCTATATTTTTGATTATTATGGAAAGGATAAAATAGCCAGGATATTAGCCCATCTTCGTCGTCAACCTCTTTTTCAATTTAGCACAGAGTTTGCTCTTGCCTCAGACGAGTTGGCCTTTTATCCTACTTCTTACTTTTTGAGTTTTAATAAGACTTTAGAAGAAATCCTGGGTAAAGACTCTTTTCTTCTTTACTCTGAATGGCGGGAATGGATAAGAGAAAGATATAAGGGAAAAGAGGATTTCTATGATGATTCTCTTAAGGAGGGAGAGCCTTTAACTTATCAGGGCAGACGAAATCAACATCCTGTTTTCTCGCCTTCAGGAGACATGCTCGCCTTTGCCTCCAATCGGGGGTATGATTATGCTATTTTCGACCTTTATCTTATGGATATTAATAGTAAAGAGGTGAAAAGGTTAAAGAGAGGGATTAATCCTTTTGTTTCTTTTTCTCCTGATGGGAAAAAGATTCTCTATTCTAAGACAAAATTTTATTCTCCCAAAGGCACCTTTTTGTCAGATTTATATCTATTTGATATTGAGAAGAATAAGGAAGAACGTTTAACCTATGGTTTAAGGGCAGACCAGGCATCTTTCTCTCCCGATGGGGAAAAAATAGTGTTCGTAAAGCAGCAAGGGGGAAACTCCAATCTCTATCTTTTGGATATCCATAGCAATGAAGTCTCTCCTTTAACCTATGATGATGATGGATTAGTGCAAAACTTCTCTCCTTCTTTCTCTCCCGATGGGGAAAGAATAGTGTTTGTCTCTTTTCGAAAAGGAAAAAGAGATATCTATCTTTTGCAATTAAAGGATAAAACTTTTACTTGTCTTACTCTGGATGAAGCAGATGATCGCTGTCCTATCTTCTCTCCTCAAGGAGAGAAGATTTATTTCATCTCCAATGGCAAAGATGGTGTATTTAATCTTTATTCACTCCACCCAAAAAAGAAAGAATTAAGGCAGTATACCGAGATAAAGGGGGGAGTCTTTGAGCCAGCTATATCTCTTGATGGAAAAAAAGTTGTTCTCTCTGCTTACAAGGAAGGAAGGTTTTCTCTTTATCTTTTTTCTCTGGGAGCTTTGCCAGGAAGATTGCTGAGTGTTCCGGAAAAAGAATTGACTTTTGCCCCGTCAGAGAAAGATTCTCTAACGGGGTTTATCAGTAAAAAGGAGGTAGCTTACCCTTCTTTTCCTTACCAGCCTCAGTTTAGACTGGATTATATTTTTCCCTGGTTTTCTTTTGCTGAGCAGGGGTTCTTCTTTTCCCTGGAAGGGTCTGCCTCAGATGTTTTGGAAAGACATAATCTTTACTTCTCTACTCTTATAGGCAAAGAATTCCAGTATGATATAGTCTATCTTAACCGAAGTTTTCTTCCCACTTTTTGGCTTAATTTGTACCGTGAGAAATACTATAGTCTCTCCCGGGGAGAATTACATCAAGTGGAGCTGGAAGGTCAGAGTCTTGGTCTAGTCTATCAGATAGATGATAGACAGGGATTAGGGGTGAGCTATTCTAATCAATGGGTGGACACCCCCTTTCTTGCTTCATCGGGTGGGCTCGAAACCTGGCAGGGGAAGATAGACAACATAAGCGCTGTTTGGGAGTTTGCTGATTTAATTCCCGTGTGTGACCCGGACCTTAGTCAAGAAGGCATGAGAGTAGAGGCAGGGGTTGAGCATTCTAGCAGAGGACTGGGTAGTGATTTAGAATATACTGCCTTTAATATAGATGGAAGAGGATATACAAAATTTTCCAATGGCAATAGTCTAGCTCTGAGAATTTTAGCTAAAAAGGTGGACAATAGGTTGAGTTTCCCCAGAGTTTTGTTCTCTTTAGGAGGAATTTCTGATCTGCGGGGATATCCCACTAATTCTCAAATAGGAGAAAACCTTATTTTCACCTCCCTTGAGTACAGGTTCTTGTGGCTGAAGATGCTGGGAGGCTCTCCCCTTCTCTATATTGACCGTCTGGGAGGCGCTCTATTCTTTGATGCAGGATGTATCTGGGAAGAGGGTATTGAAGGTAAAGAGAAAGAAGAGATAAAGCTAAAACAAGATATAGGAGCGGAATTGCGCCTAAGAATTATTCCCTTTGGTAAATATTCTTTAGTCCTAAGGTTGGGTTTAGCCTGGCCTTTGGATGGAGAGGAAAGAGAAGCTAAGCTTTTCTTCACCATAGGGGGCATATTTTGAAGTATCGGAATTTGAATAATTCCTTTGGGTTAAACAGGGGGGAGCAGGCCCGACTTGCTCGAGCCAAGCGAGAGTCGGCTTTGCCGATCGGGCCGTTGAGGGGGGATGTTTCCCCTCTCAATATGTTCATGGACAGTCGAGGAAAAGAGGGCTTCACCCTGATAGAGCTCTTAATAGTAGTAGCCATAATTGCTATTTTATCCAGCTTAGCAGTGGTTAATTTCCTTCAAGCTACAGAGAAATCAAAAAGAGCAACAGCAAAATCTTTCATTGCTCAACTAGAGACAGCTATAAGTATGTATAAAATTGATCATGGTTCCTATCCTCCTGACAAGAACGGTTCGGCTTCTCTAAGAGAGGCTTTATCTTCAGCTCCAGCTAGCTATACTGACCATGATTCCAAGAAAAAAGGTCCCTATATGGAATTCAATGACAACCAGGTGAATAGCTATGGTGAACTATTGGATCCCTGGCATAAAGGAAAGGACGATCGTATTCATGTCTATTCTTATAGGGCTAACCTCGACAAAAATCCTCTTACCACCCCTCCTTTCCATAATGAAAATAGTTATGACATTTATTGTAAGGGTCGAGACGGAAAGACGGGCAGCGATGATATCTCAGGAAATGAATTTGTTGATGGGTATTACTGTCAAAATGAGACAGATGATGATGAAGATGGGTTTATAGATGAACTCGATCCTAATGGGCCGGGTTCATCTAACGGCTACCTGGAAGATGACATCAATAACTGGTAGTTTAGTGCTCAGTTTCATAAATACTGTAACGTAACTGTTGCATGTCATTGCAAGCGAACAGAGTGAGTGAGTGAGTGAGTGAGTGAGTGAGTGAGTGAGGCAACCTCAGTTTTTGGGATTGCAGAGCCTGTTCCGAGCGAAGCGAGGAATCTCCCTGAAGGTTTTCAGGACTCCTCCATTAGACTATATAAGTGTAGAAAATGTTGTATAATGAGACAACTGAAATAGATAAAAAACCAAGAAAAAGCTATTCAAAGGAGAATTAGCGTGAAACCAGAGTTAATTGCCGATTATCAATGTGCTGTAGGAGAGAATCCATTGTGGCATCCGATCGAAAAGCGACTTTACTGGACTGATATCCCTACCGGCCGTATGTTTCGCTATGATCCCAGCACCGGCGAGCATGAGCAGTTTTACCAGGGCCAGATTGTAGGTGGATTCACTATTCAGGCTGAGGGAACTTTGTTGCTGTTTATGGCTAAGGGTGCTGTCAAGGTCTGGCGCAATGGTGAATTGATTGATGTGCTCGAGGAAATTCCTGGTGAGAGAGATTCTCGCTTCAACGATGTGATTGCCGACCCTGAAGGACGCGTCTTTTGCGGTACAATGCCAACTAAGGATAGATTGGGTTGTTTGTATCAGCTTCAGGCAGACGGTGAGTTAATCAAACTATTGGACAGAATCGGTATTTCAAATGGGATGGGCTTTACGCCGGACCGTAAGCGTATGTACTATACTGATACTGCCAAACGTGCAATTTATGTGTTTGACTACGACCAGAATAGCGGGATTATCAGCAATCAAAATACGTTCATTGTTGTTCCAGAAGGAGAAGGGGCCCCGGACGGGATGACGGTAGATGCGGAGGGTTATCTGTGGTCTGCCCGTTGGGGCGGCGGTTGCCTGGTCCGTTACTCACCCGATGGTAGTGAGGAACGACGCATCCATTTTCCGGTAAAGAAGATCTCAAGTGTGACCTTTGGCGGGAAGGATTACACTGATATATACGTCACAACGGCGGGTGGCAATAATAGGAGGGAAGAAGGAGCTAGTGCGGGAGCCCTGTTTCGCATCAACTTAGGCATCAAAGGTGTTCCGGAGTTCTTCTCCAGAGTCTTTTGTTGAGAGGCAAAAGAGAGAAAAAAAGGAGGGGGAGATATGGATTTTGGAAGAGAAAGATTCCTGTAAATAGTAGTAAATAGGGACAGCGCCCTATTATCCAGAAGAATAAGAGAGGAATGGCAAATATATCAACAACTGGTGATTACATAAGTAGATTTGGATTTACTCTAATAGAATTGATTATAGTTCTGGCTATTATAGGGACAGTTATCTCTATATCTGTTCCTTTTGTGAGCAATTTTCTTTTCAGGACTAGCCTGGAGTCTTCAGCAGAGGATATTGTCTCTACCTTAAGGTGGGCCCGACGCTTGGCTATAACCAAAAGAAAAGAGTACAGGGTTATTTTCAATCCACAAAGAGGCAAGTATTGGCTGGAGGATAAAGAGGGCAATATAACAGGAGAAAGACGATCTCTTCAGGAAAATATAGTTTTTGCCGATCCTGAGCTTAATAAGATGCAGGAAGAAGACGGGATAGTGGAGTTCGATAATCCGGATGATTCTGGTTTTTCTTTCTATCCTCAGGGAACAGGAGAGTCTGGCTCTATTTATCTTAAAGAAAAAGAGAGTGAAAGATGGCGTACCATTACTATAACTGCCAGTACTGGCTATGCTCGAATATATCCAGAAAAACATTGACTTTATGCTTACAAGGAGTAAAAAAGAACTTTCAAGTATTGAAAATGGTATTAAGTTAAAGAAGATTAGCCAGAAGGCAAATTAGTGAAACAAAGATTAAAAAAGAATAGGGGAGGAGAATAATGTTAGATGATTTAGTAATCTCTGAGGCAATTGTGAAGAGTTTTCTGGAAGATTTTGTCGACTCCATTAAACTCGATGTAGCTATAGTTGGCGCTGGTCCGGCAGGGCTCATGGCCGGATACTGTCTTGCCAAAAAAGGGAGAAAAGTAGTTATATTTGAAAGAAAGCTTTCTATTGGCGGTGGTATGTGGGGTGGCGGTATGATGTTTAATAAAATCGTCATTCAAAAGGAGAGTAAGAGAATATTAGATGAATTAGGAGTGAAGGTAAAAGAATATAAAGAAGGTTATTATTTAGCAAATTCTATTGAGGCTGTTACTGGCCTGACTTTTCAGGCTGTAAAAAGGGGATTAAAGATATTTAACCTGATTAGCGTAGAAGATGTGATGCTCCGAAAGGAAAGAGTTACTGGTATAGTAATAAATTGGTCATCTGTGCAGCTTGCTAATCTGCATGTTGACCCTTTGAGTATCGGCTCTAAGGTAGTAGTTGATGCTACTGGTCATAGCTGTGAGCTGGCAAGGCTCATTGAGAAGAAAGTAGGCTCTTACTTGAAGACTGAGAGCGGGGGTGTTATGGGAGAGAAACCTATGTGGGCTGAAGTTGGCGAGAAAACAATTGTGGATAATACAAAGGAAATCTATGCCGGTCTTTACGTTGCCGGGATGGCAGCAAATGCGGTTTTTGGTGGACCGAGAATGGGACCGATTTTTGGTGGTATGTTGCTGTCCGGAGAAAAAGTTGCCAGGATGATTTCAGAGAGATTAGAAAAAGGCGATTTAGATTGACTGGTCAACAGTTCTATATATCTAGACAGCACAAAAAACGAAAATATATGGATTTACTTATTCAGGCTAAAGAAAAAGGTTTCACTTTTTTCGAGGTGATTTTTATTACGGTCATTCTCTCGCTGGGGCTTCTGACCATAATTGAGATTTTTCCTTTAGGTTTTAAAGCAAAAGAAGCAGCGGAGCAATATTCCATAACTGCTCTTTTAGGTCAGAAGATAATAGAGGAGACAAAAAGAGAAGGCTATGAGAGCTTGAGTGGTCTATCTTTATCTGAGAGTGAGAATTGTGGAGTAAGAGAGGGTGAATTTGAGGATTATCAGGGATACAGATATCGGTTAGAATGGTGCGACAGTGAAACTCCTTATCTGCGTAAATTGAAGGTTACAATCTTACTTAATAATTCGGAGATAAAGAGCGAAGAAAGAGAGGGGAACGCTAAAAATCACCTGAATAATGAGGATAATTCCTGGCAATGTTTGAATTTGGTTACTTATCTAGCTAAAAAAGATTAGGGAATGCCGAAGGACAATTTTTTTCCTTCGCTCGATAGTAGCCTTTTATTATTTCTACTCAGCTTCTCATTTCGGGAAAAATATAAACTCGTCGCTTTGCTCCTCAAACAGTATATTTTTCTTTTTCCTCAACTCGAAGCTTCGTTAAGGTTGCTCCTATAAGGCTCTCTCAAAAAATGTCCTTCGGCAAATATATAAGTAAATCTCAGGGGGTGCTTATAAGTTTGAAGATATTAAGGCGGGATAAAAGAGCTTTCACTTTGGTAGAGATTATTATAGCTACCTCCATTTTGGCTTTTTTAATGGTTACCCTCCATCGTGTTTTCTTGGTGAGTTCTTCTGCCTGGAAAAAGGGGGATGCGCGTATTAAAATGTATCAGAATGGGCGTGTATGTCTGGATGTGATGAGTCGAGAGATAAGATGCGCTCTGATTAGCCCGGGTAACTCTCAACTAGTATTCAATGGGGATGAGGATGCCTTAAGTTATGTTTCCACTTTTCATAAGCCTGATGAATCGGGTGAGTTTGACCTGTTTGAAGTAGGTTATAGTTTGTCTTCTCAGGGTCAGGTATTGAGGCGGATAAAAACCCATCTTGATTCTTCCTCTGCCAGAGGCGGAGCTACATCTGTGTTAGCCAACAATATTTTGGAGTTGAGTTTCTCGTATAATAATGAGAGTGTCTGGCAGGATAGATGGGATTCTAGCCTGGGAACAACGGATAATACCAAAGATGATTACCTACCCCAGGCGGTGCAGATTAATATTATCGTCCAAGATGAGCAACTACTGGAGTCTCCTTTGCTTTTATCTACCTCAGTAACTATTCCTACCGGGGGCAAGTAATATTTTGCTTTACAATCTAATTAAAATATGGTAATATAAGCAACAGTGAGGTAAATATTCAGCGAAATACATTCCTTCCTGTTATTGCGAGGAATTCTGAAAGCCTCCAGGGAGATTCCTCGCTTTACTGAGAACAGGCTCTAGCAATCTCTGATAAAGAATAAGATTGCTTCACTTGCGCTCGCAATGACAGACAGGGGTTTCAGGGGGGTAGAGCCCCCTGACTATCTAATAGTAATAGGTGAGGTAAAAATGAGTATTGATAAAGTGAAAAAGAAAGAGTTGAGAGAAAAATTCGGCTATCATTCTACTGATAGTGGTTCTTCTGAGGTGCAGATAGCCGTACTTACTGAACGAATTAAGAATTTGACCGGTCATCTGTCTAAGTATAAAAAAGACCAGAGTTCTAAAAAGGGGCTTCTTCAATTGGTTATGCAGCGACGCAAGCTCCTTGATTATCTTAAGAATGAAAATATAGAAAAATATAGAAAAATAATAAAAGCTTTAGGGCTAAGAAGGTAATTGAATGGAAAAAGGTAATGTGATTAGGATAGAAAAAAAAATAGGGGATGAAGGCCTGATTTTAGAAACAGGCAAGGTAGCGAAGAAGAGTGACGGTGCTGTATGGGTAGAGTATGGAGAAACCATTGTTTTAGTGACGGCGGTTATTTCGTCTGCCGTTGAGGAAGGAGGGGGATTTATTCCTTTAATAGTAGATTATCGCGAAAGAGCTTATGCGGCGGGAAAAATTCCTGGAGGTTTTTTCAAAAGAGAAGGAGCGCCCTCCGGTGATGAGATTTTGGCTTGTCGGCTAATAGATAGATCTATTCGCCCTCTTTTTCCAAAAGGATTCAGGAATAAAGTTCAAATAGTCGCTACTGTTTTATCAGCTAGTGAGTCTAACCATCCGGCCATTCTATCTATTATGGGGGCTTACCTGGCTTTGTCTATATCAAATTTTTCCTCAATGGAGCCCATAGCAGGGGTAAGAATAGGTAGAATAGATGGTAGGTTTGTTATTAACCCTTCTGACAAAGAGTTGAGTGAAAGTGAGTTAAATCTAGTAATAGTAGGGAATAAAGAAGGATTGATTATGGTGGAAGGGGATGCTGGTAAGCTAAAAGAGGAAGTCATATTAGAAGCTTTTCGAGAAGCACACTCCTGGATCAGGAGAATAATTGATATGGAGGAAGAATTCATTTCTGTTGCTAAGAAAGAGAAGAAAGAATTTTCCCTTCATCAAATTGATGCAGAGATGAAGAAAAAAGTTTTAGCTTTTGCTTATGATAAAGTCAAAGCTATTGAGAAGAACTGGAGTAAGGAAGAAAAAAATGCTCATACGGAAAGAATAAAAGAAGAGACTCTGGAAGAGTTTCTAACTGAATATCCTGATGAAGAAAATGATATTCTGGATATACTAAATGAATTAAAAAAAGAGAGAATGAGAGAGCTCATTATTAAAGAGGGGAAAAGGTGGGATCTTCGAGATTTAGATGAAATTCGGCCTATTAGCTGCGAAGTAGGGATACTACCACGTGTTCATGGCTCAGGGCTTTTTACTAGAGGGGGGACTCAATCCCTGGTAGTAGTTACTTTAGGAACTTCTGCTGATGAACAGAGAATTGATGGTTTGCACAAAGAGGAAATCTCCAAGGCTTTTATGTTTCATTATAATTTTCCTCCTTATTCTACCGGAGAAGTACGTTTTCTACGTGGGCCAGGAAGGAGGGAAATCGGACATGGTTCTCTGGCAGAAAAAGCTCTTTTGTCGATTTTACCTGATAATGGTTCTTTTCCTTATACCATTAGATTAGTGTCAGATATTTTGGAGTCTAATGGCTCCTCTTCTATGGCTTCTGTATGCGGGGGAACGCTTGCTTTGATGGATGCCGGCGTTCCCATATCCGAGCCAGTAGCTGGGGTGGGGATAGGTTTAATTAAAGAAGAGGATAAAACTGTTGTCTTAACTGATATTCAAGGAATGGAAGACTATTTGGGAGATATGGATTTCAAGGTTACCGGAACGAAAGAGGCTATAACAGCTATACAGCTAGACATTAAGATTTCCGGGGTTAGCATTAAAATATTAGAGGAAGCTTTAAGTAAAGCTAAAGAGGCTCGTGTCTTCATATTGGAGCAGATGAGAATGGTGATAAAAGAGCCGCGACCCCGACTTTCCAGTCACGCCCCCAGAATTACTACTCTTCCTATTCCTGCTGATAAAATTGGTGATTTAATTGGTCCGGGTGGAAGGGTTATTAAAGGGATAATTAAAGAGACGGGAGCAGGAATTGATATAGATGATTTGGAAGGGAAGGTTACCGTCTCTTCTTTTGATGACGAAGAAGGAGCAGAGAGAGCTTTGGATATAATCAAGAGTATAATCAGAGGGCCAGAAGTAGGAAGAATCTATTCGGGAAAAGTGAAACGAGTAACTGATTTCGGAGCTTTTGTAGAAATTGCACCTGGCAAAGAAGGATTGGTTCATATTTCCCAGTTAAGCGATAAGTTTGTCAAGAATGTTTCCGACGTAGTGAAGGTGGGAGATGAAATCAAGGTGAAACTTACTGGTATTGATGAACTGGGGAGATTGAATCTCAGCGGAAAAGGAATATCTTAAAAGACAGCGCATAGCGTTTAGCGGGTAGCGTATAGTGAAAAACAAAAAACGCAAAACTATAGGGAATAGTTCATTGATAAAAAAACAACGAACGAATGGTGAACCAGTTGGCTAACGGGCTAGCAGGTCAACGAACTACAAATAAGATGGTGAATTATCGTTTTTAGCTTTAATGATTTATCCTATACGCTAAACGCTACCCGCTATACGCTAGAAAGAAATTGTCCTGAGGTGTTCCCTTGACTTATTGTAAATATGTGACTATAATGATAACTATGAAGGAGGTGGAGGAGTTTGGTTACAATTAAGGTAGATGATTATAACTCCTTTTCTCAAGCCTTAAAGTATTTTAAGACAAAATGTCAACAATCTGGTTTGAGTTCTGACGTTAAACGACATCAGGAGTACGAAAAACCCACGGAGAGAAAAAGAAAGAAAAGACTTAGAGCTATTCGAAGACAGAGAAGGAATATGTTGAAGTTGCAGAGAAAGCAGCTCCGCAATTATTGATCCCTGTCCTCGCTAATAGGAAGAAAACTTTGAGCTAACACAGTATATATGGGAATCTAAGTTCAGATACGTAATGCAGGTCTCCAGGGGAAGAGAAGCATGAAATATCTGAGAGGATACCCCCCTGAGATTCTGACTCAAGGCTTTTTTCTGAGCGCAAGGGCAGGGATTGAAATAGAATAATAAGAAGGGTTGTTAGTGCGTATTCTTTTTATGGCAACACCCGCTTTTGCCTGTCCCTCCCTGGAGCTTTTGAGCCGAAAAGAGAGGTTGGTTGGAGTAGTTACACAGCCTTCTCGTCCCTCTGGAAGAGGGGGGGGAATAAATCCTTCCCCAGTAGAGAGATTAGCTAAAAGAAAAAACATACCGTTTTATCAAAGCAGAAATGTAAATAGTCCCTCTTTTATTACTAGAATAGAGCAAATTGCTCCGGATATTGTAGTAGTAGTAGCTTTTGGGCAGATTCTTTCTCCTGATTTTCTATCTATCCCTGGAATATGTTCCTTAAATTTCCATCCTTCCCTCTTGCCGCGTTATAGAGGTGCTGCTCCCATTCCCTGGGCAATAATACGAGGAGACAGGGAAACAGGGGTAACTGTTCAGAGAATAGAAGAAGGGGTAGATGAAGGCAGGATAATCGTCCAGGAAAAAGTGCCCATCAGCCTTGAGGATACAGCTGGAGATTTGGAAGATAGACTTTCTCTACTAGGAGCAGAACTTTTACTAAAAACAATAAAGATGATAAAGGAAGGCTCGGAGAAGTATACAATTCAGAATGAAAAGCAGGTTACCTATGCTCCCAAGATAAGGAAAAAAGATGGTTTAATTAGATGGGAGAAGTCCTCCTACGATATTCATAATCTTGTTAGAGGGTTAAATCCCTATCCGGGCGCCTTTACTTTTATCCGATTGAGAGAGAAGAAAGTCAGGGTCAAAATCTGGCAAACAGAATTAATGAAAGAGGAGCTCTTAAAAAAGAAAAAAGCCAGACCAGGTGAGGTTGTAGGGATAAAGAAAGGCAAAGGCCTATTGGTAAAAGCAGGAGAAGGTATTCTACTAATCAGGAAAGTTCAGCTAGCAGGGCGAAATCACATTTCCGGCTATGATTTCGTGAAAGGGTATCAAATCAAAGAAGGATTTATGCTGGGAAAAGATAGCGGGTAGCGTTTAGCTGATAGCAAAAGATTCAAGGTTCTATGTTTAGATAATAAAGAAAAATTTCTGCTTTCTCGATATATTCGAACAAGAAGTGACGAATTTTAACTCATTAATAGCTGGATGTGTAGTCGTGCTGCCGGTAAGGAGGGATTAATGGATCCGGATAATTTTCCATCCAGGTTAGCCAGGGAGGCTATAAGAGAGTATCTTCGTACTGGAAAGGTGATTTCTCTTCCTCCTCAAATTCCGAAAGAATTCCAAAAACAGGCAGGAGCTTTTGTCTCTTTACATGAGAGAGGGAAGCTAAGGGGATGCATTGGTACTTATCTTCCTCAGCAGAAGAATGTTGCCAGCGAGATTGTAAAAAACGCTATCAGTGCTGCTACTACAGATCCTCGATTCCCGGCGGTAAGAGGAAGTGAATTAGACGAACTGGAGATATCGGTTGATGTTCTAAGTCCGCCGGAGACTGTCCTTTCCAAAGAAGCGTTAGACCCAGATAAATATGGTGTGATTGTAAGCAAAGGATGGCAGAGAGGGCTGTTATTACCAAACTTAGAAGGGGTAAATACAGTTGAAAAACAATTGACAATTGCCAAACAAAAGGCTGGCTTAAGTGGGATACCCGATGAGAAGGTGGAGATTCAACGCTTTACAGTTACTCGCTATAAACAGAATGATTAGCTTTTTTAGCAGTAGTGAGGCAAAGATTTCCTCTAGCCAGATTATTTTTTATTAGAGAGATAGGAATTATTCTTTCTTCTCACAAGTGCAATCATTGGCTGGCTTGCCGCATCCTTTGCAGACACCATTCACTATTTTTCTTCCGCAGTCACAAGGAGTGCACCCACAACTCTCACACATGCTGTTCACCTCCTTTTATTTCTACACTAAGAAACTTCTCTCCCTTCATCTTCCAAAAATGTCTGTCTTGGACCTGGAAAACTTCTCCCTCGCCCCTTCCTTCTCTCCCACAATCGCAGGGAGGACAGTCCTAACTCAATGGATTATCACCACCCTCAACCCCAGACACAGCAGGCCTCAGTCTCCTCTGAAATACTTCCACTATGGGCATAAGTATTATACATTTATCTATTAACTCTGACCAGTTACTTAAAATTCGAGGGCGACGATAAATACATAGACCACCAATTTTTTCCTATCTTACGAACTGTTCCCATAGGCGGCTTTTGGGCAATATATTTTGTTTACTCACCTAAATGCTTACTAATAGATTGTTTTAGAGGTAGGGTAGCGGTGCAGGGAAACTACTCCCCACCTGCGTCTAAGGTGCTTTGGTAGAGCGTTTTACCCTGTTTTGGTACGTGCTTCTGCCCAATTTCGTAACCCTGTAAAATAGCCACTTTTGACCACTACTTTCTGTTGTGTTACTTCAATTATACTACAAGAGCCCACCTTCTCTTATCAGAGAAATGTTGCTCAGTTTGAGAAGATGAAAGAAAACGCCAAGGACAAG
>Ga0315532_1000691_pt1 | contig 26900 bp, 41 predicted proteins | sample SalMarWE160370MG_FD_203082 | JGI IMG/M metagenome (GOLD analysis project Ga0315532, IMG submission 203082) | Salt marsh sediment microbial communities from the Plum Island Ecosystem LTER, Massachusetts, United States - Salt Marsh Sediment WE1603-70 ...
CCTTTGTATCTTCAGCCATCGGGGGATTTTCTTCCTCTTGCGGGATATCTTTTTTATTTTCTTCGCTCATTTCTATTTCCCCCAATTCAGGTTGCAATCCCAGAATCCACTCAATCATTTTATCTTCTTCGCTGTCATCATTTATGCCCTTGATAAGAATTGCCTTAAGATTTGCTTTGATATGGGAGTCATTGATGAGTTCCCTGACTTTATCGTATCCCGCTTTTGTCTTCCAGGTGATTTCAAAAATGTCTCCTATCTCTCCTATCATATCCTCAATATCTTGTGTAAACATTTCGGACAATCCTTTGAGTCTACAAGTTGCATCAATATGAGAAGATTTCATTGACATTTTGATACACTTATTTATGTCGTTATCGTCTTGTGCAAGGGTTCTGGCGCCTCCACCTTCACTGACAATTTCACCACTTTGTTCTTCTATCAATGTGCATTTATGTGCAACTCCTTTCCCAACCAGACCTAAAATTTCTATCGTATTATGGTCGATTTCAAAGTGAGGTCTTATTCGCAGATAACCGCAGATACTTTCCGCCCCTGGTTTCCAGAGAGAATATTTTGCTCCGCAGTCAGGACATTGATAAATTAATGCACCCTTTTTATCTCTCAATACTGTCTCATCTTTATATTTGCAAGAGACCCATTTCCCATCTTCATTTCTCCTTTTACGATGTATCATAGCGTAATCAATTCCAGGAGTCAAATTATCACGAATGAAACGCAGAAGATAAGCCCGCTTCTCTCTCTCCTGTTTCAATATTACCTTCATTTCTTTCAATTGCATTGCTGGGATTGGAACTTTTACCTCACCTTGTTTTATTTCTACAATTTCCTGTTTAGACTCTTTAGATTCTTCTACTTTTGGGGCTTCTTTTACTTTTGCCACTTATGCCTCCTTATTTTATCACCATTATTTCTTCTTGATATATCTTAACGCCTGGTATCTCTCTAATTCCTTTTCTAATTGCATCTCGTATATTTGATTCATCTATCATTAGATATTCCCGTGGGATCTTAATCACATCAATTATCTTAAACTTCCACACCTTGCGGGTCTGCGTGGTATCCCTTTTCTTCAAAGGTTCGGGTCTGGACATCACAACAGGCTCACTTACCTCGTGGCCTTGTTCCTTGTGCGCCTCTTGAATCTTCCGCCTGCGCTCTTCTTCCTTCGCTATGCGTTCCTGTTCTATGCGTATCTTCTCTTGTTCCTCTCTGCGCCAGGACATCACTTTATCGCTCAGAATAGTTTTAGCTGTCTGTAGGGGTTTTGTCAGTTCCTTGAATGTGTTATTGATTTCCCTCAGAGATTGATTAAGCGGTGTTGTAAAGGTCTTGCGTTTTTCCTCAACCATTTTCATCTGTTCCGATATGTGTTTCAAGATTAAGTTCACAAAATCGACATCTGCTTGATTTGCTACTTGTTGTTTTTCTGCTTGCAATACAAAACTGGTATTGACTGCCTCTATCTCGACTATTTCCTGTGATTTTATTTCAAACATTTAAGCCTCCTTTTTATATTTTTTCACGAACTCCCTTTTGGTTAAATCAAGGGAATCCTGCCACATCCGGCGACGAAATCTAAGTCGTTCCATATTGAGGTCGAATCCTTTGAATTGTCTTCGAGTATCAAGATTAAATCGCTCTCGAAAATAAGATGCATTATTAACACAATCCAAATATGGACTAAAATCCTCACCGTTAATATCTTTATTCTTTTTTACATCTAATATCGAATTGATTTTGATATTAGGACAACTATCGCAATAAAGATGCCCAATCAAATTAAACTCAAGGCAAAAAACACATCTCCTTTTACATCGAGTATTCTCAATCTTCCTCTCATATTCCTTTATTTGCTTCTCGATTGCTTCCCGCTCCTTTTTAGTCCACCTCATTATTTATCTCCTCAATATCCCGTTGGACTCATAGACATCATTAGTTTTATGAAGAACCAAAACAGGCCTCCACCAACTACTAATAAACCTATAACTATCAAGAAAAACACTTTGTAAAATTTTTCCATCATTTACCCCCTTTATGTTCCCGCATAAATTTCTCCATCCGCCTCTTTGCAACCTTCTGGGATTTCCCCTCGTAAAGAATCCTTCTCAATCCACTTGCGGGGATAAGGATAGTTTCCCACCCATTCTTTCTACCAGTGCCATCGAAACCCCGATAATAGATGATATTTCCGTCATCATCTTGATATGATTCCTGAGCCACGGTGAGGATTTTAGTCCACATTTAGGATCTTCTTTAATTTCAGAGGACAATATTTTGTATATAGTGCGAAATAGGAATCCCAATTCATTGTTCCCATTAATTTTATATGATATTGATATGCCTCTTTCCAAGTTTTATGTTTCTTTATTACAATAAATTTGCTTACATCTTTCCTTGGGTCTCCCCAACCTGCTCTTTTATAACATTCCTTTGCAACAAAAACTTTTCCCATAAGATGAAATCTGTTAAGGGTATCACCAAAACAAATTGCGGTGCTTCTTTCTTGGCCCAGCTTACAAAAAACAGTGCTAACAAGCATTATGGGCTTCAGAAAAGTATCGGGCGCATATCCACTCAATAAATTTCTACCATGATATTTCATTCAAGCCTCCATTATTTTTATCATTGGAATTTCAAGTCTTTTGGGTTTGTGGCACTGGCAGTAAAATCCTGAAATCTATCCCATTCATTGTTACATTTATAGACAACAAAAATATATTTATCATTCCAAGATTTTATCTTCCCTCTCTCGGCAGAAAATCCAGTTTTATAGATAACCCATTTGCCAATATCTTTTGAGGTGAGTTTTTTTACATCAATCATAATGCCTCCACATCCATATCTAACGCCTCGAAACAATTTTGACACAGACACTCATTGCCATACATAAACACATCACTCTCTTTAGAAATTTCCCGTCCACAAAGTTCACAGCAATAACTTTCCCTATCATGCTCAGCCCAGTCCTTGTCCTCCCGTTCCTGTAGGGCGTTGTTCAGTCCTTGATGCGCCCAATAAGCCGAGATATTGTCATAATACTCATCCTCGATTAATGGCATTAGACCTCCTTGATATATCCATTTTCTCTAAGCCAACACCAAAGTTCGCCTGCATTTTCTTGGATAAAATCAGATTTATTTGTAAGGGTTATCTTGCAAATTGGTGGCGGAATAGATGGTGATTGTGTATATGCAATTGAATTATCTTCATATAAAGCCTTTGTAAGATAATCTCCAGATTCGGGTTCTTGAATCTCATCGGGCAACTCCTTCCATATCTCACAAAAGAGGGGGGCATCATACCATTCATTATTTTCCTGATGGCATTTGTAATCTCTATTAACTACTCTCCAATCATACTTATATTTATTTCTTATGAGGAAGTTTCTTATATTGCGAAGCCAAATAAAATATGATTCGTATTGTTCCCACCCCAGTTTCTCCATCCTCTCTGCAAGTTCAAGGGAGACAACTTTTGATTCAAGATTATTCATTTAGCACTTCCTCCGTTATATTTGTGGCTATCCAATCTTTCACATCTTCTAATCGGATTCGCCCCCCATACCAAAATTCCCTTTCAATATCGAGGGTAGTATATTTTTTCTCTCCATCATTACTATGCGCACTTATATGGGCTTCCCAATTTTTGGTGGTGAAAATTTCACCATCTATTTTGTTGAGAATTCGCTGTGTGTTTGTTTGGGGTTTAGTTTTCATTTTATGCCTTCCAATGAAAGACACCCCGGGTCGATAAAATTAATACCGGCTAAGGTAAAAACCCCCGGGATATCTTTCTGTTTTCTATTTTTTGTTTTGGATAATTCTGGTATTAATCTTATCATATTGACAATATAAGGTATTTTCCTTATTTGTCAAGGGGTAAAATGATATTTTTATGAAATAACACGATATAGGAGACAAAAGAAAGCCCCGATAGCGAAGCCATTATTTGATTCAATGTTTGGGTTTAATTAGAATTTATATGTGATTACAGTTTTCTGATGACTCGCACAACCTTACCGATAATCTGGATCTCTGATTGATGGTATATTTCGGGATAATATTTAAAGTTACAGGAACATAATATAATCTTATTGTCAGTTTTCCGTATTTTCTTTAAAAGTGCTTCTGCATGCTCACAACCGTGAGAGAATATTGCAACTGCATAAATACCCTTTTCATTTATATTGTTAATTGACGGTTCGATTAAAACATAGTCCCCGGGATAAATCCCTTCACCTATCATACTATCACCAATAACCTTTAATAGTAATAGATTAGGATCTTTCGGCAGTATCTCTTTAATATTGATTATTCGTTTAATGTTTTCGGAGGCAAAGATTGGAGTCCCTGCTGATATTTCAGAGAGATAAGAATATTGGATTGTTTCCGATTTATCCTCGAACAACCTACTTGGTAAAATTTCTAAGACTTTGCAAATTTTATTAATTTTTGTTGATGGGATTCCCTTTCCCTTTTCCCATCCTTGAACAGTTGACCAATGCACATTTAACTTCTCACCCATTTCTTTGAGAGTTAACCCCTTTAATTTCCTTGCAATCCTTATTCTTTCACCTATTTTAATATCGGATAATTTCCTCTTTTTCATCATTTGCCCCTTGACTTTTTAGGAATATACATTATATTGTCTATAATATGATTGACTATACTAACCTCCCGTTTTTCATATCCCCAAGTATAATGATTTTTTACGGAAATTCAAGGACAAATCTAACAAAAGTTTTTGTAGTTTAGCTACAAAAAGGGGGGCAATTGGAGTTTTCGGAAATTTTAACTATATCAATACACAACTCGGAACACAGCCACGAGGAAATAGCAAGGGCTGCCAGCATTAAATCAAATACCCTCTCCGAATATCGGTGTGGGCGCCTGCAAATGTCTATCGATGCTTTTATACAGCTCATTAATGGTTTTACATTATTAGGTGAATCTGACAAAGCCTTGGATTTACTGAAGTTCATTGTAGGTGGCAATTGGCATGTTTTATACATAAAAAATACAGCCAACAATCTTCCAGGAGAAATTATCCTCGATATGATAATTAGCTTCGGTAAACTTGTTTGCGAGTATAAGGAAAAAGCGGAATACGATCAAATAGGGGACCACGACAGATTTGAACTCAGGAGTGCCGCAATGGGAATGATAAGTTTATTGAACGACTTTGTATATCACATAAACGCTAACGAGAAATTATGAAGCCCGGGTTTTGTGTCCTAACTCCACACAGTCCCCACCCGGGCTTTTATATTTGGAGGGATAATGGGAAGACCAATTAAAAATACAGTAGATTACTTTCCACATAGTTGTAACCATAAAAAAACAATTTTTATATTGGAGCAACAGTACGGGAATGATGGTTATGCTTTTTGGTTTAAATTATTAGAATTATTAGGGTCAACAGATAAGCATTTTATTGATTGTAATAATAAGAGTAACTGGAGGTTTCTACAGGCAAAAACTCACCTCAGCGAAGAAAAATGTGTAGAAATGTTAAATCTGTTGGTTGAATTAGACGCAATTGATAAAAATTTATGGGATAAAAAGATAATCTGGTGTCAGAACTTTGTTGACAATATTACCGATGTTTATAGGAATCGGCGTGTAGAAACTCCAACTAAACCTCTTTTCTACAAACATAAACTCAAACAAGCTGATGTTTCTACAAACATAAAGTCACAAAGTAAAGTAAAGGAAAGTAAAGTAAATAAAAGTAAAGAAATTTATATTGTTTTAAGTAAAAAGTTAGGAGATTTAATTTTAAAAAGGAAGCCTGATTTTAAGATAATAAAAAAGCAGGAGAAAAAAAATTATATAGATTGGGCAGATAATATTAGATTAATGGTTGAAAGAGATAATAGGAAAATAGAAAAAATAAAGGAAGTGATTGAATGGTGCCAGGAAGATGATTTTTGGAAAAATAACATTTTATCAACCCAAAAACTTAGAAGCCAATTTGATAAGTTAGAAATTAAAATAAAAACAGATCAGCCACAGGAAAACCTTACCCCAGGATATTGGGAACCCCCAGCTGACGAAGAAGAAGCTGAATTTAACCCTGAGAAGATACGAGCATTACGAAAAAATATGGGAAAAATAGGGAAACCAAACAACAATGACCTCGCATAACACCTCCTTAAGAGCCCCTGGCTTTATCCCTCCCTTTCGGGAGACTAAATCTCCTAAGAAACAGGTCGGGGGCTTTTAATTTATGGGTAAAAAATCTAAAGTAAAGGGTTATAGAGCGGAAAGAGAGATAGTAAATTTATTGCAAAAATCTGGAATAAATGTAAAAAGAATTCCACTTTCGGGAGGAATATGGTGGCTAAAAGGGGATATTCTTTTTCCTAACAATAGAAAAGGTGAAGTTAAAATCCGTAAGAAGATTAACCGCCTTCTTTATGATATGCTTGTAGACGCCAGTTACGGATTTATTCGTGGCGACAGCAAGCCTTGGCTTGTGGTGATGGAGTTGCCTGAATTTATTGAATTATATAAGAAGGCTCAATGAAGAAAACGATTAGGGTGTATGGTTTTCAAAGTTGTAATGGAGTTGAATTTGAATATTATTTGGGCAAAGTAAAGGATTTTTGCAATATGGACGAACATGGGTGGTTAGAAATGAAAAATAATATCCTGGATCATTTCGGGGCTGTCTATTGTCATGGGGCTAAACATCAAATGAGCAAACTTTGCTTCACGAGTAAAATCGATAAGATGAGAAAACAATGAAATATAGGTTAATTTTATTTATCCTTTCAGCCATAATCTTATTTTTATTATCTAACAATCGCAACCTTGAGGTTGAGAAATTCACTAATGAGGATTTTCTAAGGGAATATACAATCGAGGGATATCGGAAATGAAAGACATTGGTAATCTTTTCATAAAATTACTTATAGACTTAATGGTTGTACCAATGGCGTTCCTAAAATGGTATTGCGTCCATAAGGGAATCGGCAACGAAAGGGAACGAAATCCAGATGAAATGGTCTATGACCCATTGGTGTGAAATGGAGGGCAAATGGTAGGTTGTATTATTGTAGCCGTATTAGGTTTATTTTATTTTGGTATGCTTTTTTCATATAATTGGATAACAAAGGAGGATCGATGACCATATTATGGATTATTCTGTTTAGTTGTGTGGGATTAATTATTGGGGGCTTATTGGGAACGTCCAAAAGGGCAGATCTTGTGAATGAGGTGAGGATATTGAGGATTAAACTCTTTAAGGCGGAGGAAGATATATCCGAATGCAAGCGACACAATGTAAAATTGGCAAACGCAAGAGAAAATATGTCCAATATGCAGAGCGGGAAATTCTTGACCTGATTGAGTTAAATATAGGAACAAGTTTAAATTTATCAAAATTATCAAGGGGACAGATAATTAGTCTAAGGGAAATTGCTAAAAGAGGGGCTAAATGGAGGAATAAAATGAAGAAGAGTGCGAAAGAATTGGGTATCGAAATAGAGGAGGGGTTATGATACCATCAAGAAGAGTTAGAAAGTGTATAGAAAAAATAGAACGATTCAATGAACAGGAAGGCTGGCTTGCGGCTAAGGATTCAAGGCTATATGATTCCTGGCTGGCTTTTCAAGGGGCATTTTATAGAATTTATGCTTTTCCCCCAAGGAAGCCGATAATCTATAAACTACTTAAGAAGAATGAGCCACCACCCAGTAACGCTTAAGCGCAACAAAGACATCAAGAGGGATTTTAAGGAGATGTATAGAGATTATAAAAACGGTAATATCTATGTCGAGAATATCCTTGAAACTTTATCGGACAAATATCAGCTTTCAGTCAAAACTATCAAGAAAATCATCTATCCCATAAGTAACTAACAATCAATAACAACGCCTTAAAAGAGCCTTATTACCGCCTTGTTTGAGCCTTGTTTGGGCTTTCGGACTCAGGAAGGTATATTTATTTTAGGTTATGGCTAAACGCGGACCCAAACCAATCAAGATTAAATGGAAGGAGTTCGACAAACTTTGCGCAATGCAATGCACTCTCTCTGAAATTGCTGCGTGGTTTGAATGTAGTGAGGATACAATTGAGCGGAGAGTGAAAAAATCCAAGAAGATGAAATTTGCGGATTATTATGCGCAAAAGAAGGAAAAGGGGTTTGTCGCGCTAAGGCGTCTTCAATGGCAAAAGGCAAAGAAAGGAAGTAATATAATGCTTATCTGGTTAGGGAAGCAATGGCTTGACCAACGAGATAAAAAAGACATTGAACATTCAGGTTATATTAATGACCACGAGAAGGTTGTGGTAGAGGAAGTTGTAGTGAATCAGCAAGACGAGAAAGGATAATGTGGATAATCTTAATCCTGTTGGCATTTTCAATGGCTAAAGAATTAAGACTGACAATACCCTCAACCTTCAAGCCTTTACTGACTAATCAATACAGATATTTAAATCTTGTCGGTGGAAAGGGTTCGGGCAAGAGTGAATTTGTAGCCCGGAAGATGTTATATCGTTGTTGGGTAGAGGGCAATCATAAATTCCTTGTCCTCAGGAAAGTGAGGGCAACTACATACGATTCGGTTATTGAAGTTTGGCAAAAAATGTTAGATGAGCAGAAGGTTAAATATAGTTATAGAAAATTTGATAGGACAATCTCATTTAGAAATTCAAACAGGCAGAAAAATATTATCAAGTTCGATGGGCTTGATGATCCCGAGAAGATTGAATCAATTAAGGGAATCACCGGGATCCACATGGAGGAGTTGACTGAGTTTACCTCTAAGGATTTTAGAATTGTTGATTTAGCGTTAAGAGAACAATTATCAGATTACGAGCAGATTATAGGGACATATAACCCCGACGAGGGCGAAGCCGAATGGATCAAGAATAAATTCTTCTTAAATGATAAGATAAAGACTGGTCCGGGGAAGATGGAAGATTCATACATCCACCACTCTACAATTGCGGATAATCCCATTGCAGATATAAGAAATTCATATAGGAGAATCTTAGACCGTCTTGAAGATGAGGTTTATATCTCAATTTACAAGCATGGTCAATGGGCTGTTCCCAAAGAGAAAATTTATAACTGGGATATAGTCGATCTTCCCGACATTAAATTTGATGAAATATTTTATGGTGGGGATTTTGGATACAGTATTAACCCCGCTGCGTTTATTAAAATATACCACAAAGCGAACGAATATTGGGTTAAGGAACTAATTTACGAGACTGGGCTGACTAACATTGCATTAGGGGAGAAAATCAAGGGACTAAAAGAGGTTAATCTTCTTGACCCGCAGTATTGGGATTCAGCAGAGCCTAAATCAATTCAAGAATTGTATGAGATGGGGATAAATGCTTTGCCATCAGATAAGGGACCCGATTCGGTTAAGCATGGGATTGACTTCTTAAAAGAGCAAATAATTCACATTGTTAGCGGGTCTGAAAACATAAAAAAAGAACGCAATAAATATAAAATGAGGCAGGATAAGAACGGGAACATACTCAACAAACCAGTTGAATATATGAACCATGCTATGGATGCAATTAGATATGGGATTTGCACACACTCCCATAATAATGTAGAACCTTTTGTAATAATCGGAGGATAAATGCCTAATATATTTGAAAAAGTATTCAGGAAGAGACTAAGAATAACGGAGACTGAGAGTGTTCCGTACGTTATTACCACATCCAAGCGAGGGCTAACATCACAGGATAAGGTAACCGATTATGTTGCACAGTGGAAAAATCATCATATTTACAGGGCAATTGATTTTACTGCAAAGTCAATGCAAAAGGTCAAATGGTATTTAGAGCAGGATGGAGAACCTCTCCCGGAGAAGAATAAGTATGCGAAGAAATATTATCAACTATTAAAGAAACCTTTTGAGAAATGCACCTGGAGACAGTTAATATATTTATGGGTTTGTTCTCTTGAGGCAACTGGGAACACATATCTACTTAAGTTTGGAGACAGCCTTAGACCAGAGAAGCTGTATTTTATCCCACCTGATAAAACGAAGATTATTGTTACAGATACTAACCCCATTGCCGGATATCAGCTCGATATAAACAGTGCGCTAAAGAATTTTGTCCCGGATGTGATTATTCACTCAAAATATCCTAACCTTGCAGACCCGCAGGGTTATGGGATTGGACCATTTCAGGCTGCACTTGGGCAGTACAATAATTATGAATATGTTACGGATTATGCCAATATTCTTCTCCAGAACATTGGCGTTCCTCCCATTGTATTAGAATGGGGAAAGACGCCAGAGCAAACACAGAGGATGGTTTCCCTATGGATTGAGAATTGGAGTGGATATAAAAATGCAGGTAAAACGTCGGGTGTCCCAGAGGGAACTAATATCCACAGATTTGCTTTCTCTCCATCGGAGATTAATTTTACAGGTATTCAAGAGGCAGGAGAAAAGAGCTTATATAAAATCTTTGGAGTCCCCCGTGTTTTAATCGACCCTGAAAAGGCGACTTATGCTAATGCTTATCAAGCAAGGCTTTCATTCTATGAAAATAAGCAACTGCCCATTGCAGAGGATATTGCAGAGACCATTACAGAATATTTAATTTTAGAACCTTCCATCTCATTTAAGTTTGCAATGGAACTGCCCAAAGACCCCGCCATGGAGATGAAGAGAGAAAGAATGTATCTTGAGATGAATGTTATGTCTCCTAACCAGTCCAGAGGTAACCACGGATGGTTCCCATATAATGGTGGTGATGATGTGTATAGAAGTTTAGGTGAAGTGCCGGTTGCAACTATTCAGGAGAAGAAGGGGAAGAAGTCCGCACCTAATATAAAAGTCTATAGACCTAAAGTAATCGGGATACGCTCATGGAAAACTTTCTATCAATGGCAGAATGCAGTCGAGAAGAGATTTGCGAAAGAGGTTGATAAGTATTTCTCATGGGTGGGTAAAGAAGTATCAAAGAATTTAAGGAAGTTAAGTCCTAAAGGATTTGATGACCCTACGCTATCGGATATGGTTATACTCTCTTATATCATTCTTACCGATAAAATGAAAGAGCAGTTCAACCCATACATTATAGAATCTATTGAGAAGGCATTTACTCAGAAAATGTCCGAATTAGGTGGAGATGTCAGCAGGATGAATATAGAAGAATATATAAAGCAGTATATCAACAATCTTGAAAAAACATGGAAGGGAATTGCTGAAACAGATATTAAACAGTTAAAGAAATTGCTTTCAGAGGGAATGGAACAGGATATGACAATGAATGAAATGTCAAGATATGTAAATGCGAAATATGACCCTCTCAGTCCTGATTACATGAATAAACATAGAGCAATGACAATTTCAAGAACCGAAACGGGAGGAGCAGCGAATAAGACATCTCACGATACTATTGATGTATCAGGTATAATGTGGCGAAGTTGGTTTTCCGCTCTCACGGAAGCATCGAGAGAGGCGCATGTGGCTGCTCATGGTCAAGTCAAACCAGTCAAAGAACCCTTTATTGTCGGTGGAGAGCCTTTAATGTATCCAGGAGATAGGAACGGCTCAGCCAGCAATGTAATTAATTGCCTCTGCATTGAAGTGCCAGAAGAGGCATTGGAGGTATAAATGGCAAAACTATTAAAAGATTATCTTAAGGAATGTGGACCTAAACTTGGGATAGATCCAGAACTTGAATTTAAAAATGCAGTTAAGAGATATGGGGAAGATACCGCAAACAAGGCAATGGTTTTCGATAGTTTGATTTCTATAGAGAAGAAAGAGTTAGATGAGGATGAACCGATTGTTGATGTAACTGTGGAAATTCCCGATAGGAGTAGAGAAGTTTTACTTGTTTCTGGTGCAAGATTAGCGAATTATCGAAAGAATCCAATTATGCTTTCTGGCCATAGATATGCACCTGAATTTACTATCGGGGGTTCGAGATGGATTAAACCGGGAAAGACGAATTGGAAAGGAAAGGAAGTCAATAGTCTTAAGGCTAAGACATGGTTTGCTTCAACACCGTTTGCACAAGACCATAAAACACTTATTAAAGAAAGGGCATTGAGGGCATTTTCGCACACCTTTGTTCCCTTTGAGTTTATTGATGATGAGGATTCGATAAAGGAGTTAGGCTTTAAGGCTAAGGATGTTAATAGAATATATACCGATTATGAAATATTAGAACTTGGCCCCGTTACCATTCCCGATAATCCTGCTGCACTTGTATCACAGAAAGGAGCAGTCGAGTCGGATTATTTCAAGAATATGATTAGGGGATATGAAGGTGAGGAGGATAATGAAGAGTATGAAACCGAAGCAGTATCGGAAGAACCTTACGATAAGGATACAGATACATCCATAGAATCTATGCTAATTGCATCAACGAAGTTCGCTGGTTCACCCAAAAATAAATATGGAACACATAGTTCCAAGGGATTCAAAGGGAATTATGCAGCAGCTTGGAGATGTCATTTCTCTAAAATTGGAGGAGGTGGACTATCGGGAACTGCATCAGGTCCAATTCGGGGGACAGTGAGAAGGACAGAGATGATTGCAGCTGTAATGAAACCTCCTTGCTCATTACCAAAGACAGAATCAATTGGAGCAAGACAAGGACCTAAAAGTCCCTTAAAATGCACCTTCCCAGAAAAGCCATCGGATTATGGGTTATCGAGTTGGGCAAAGCCTGGGGATGACAATTTAAAACAAGAAGATATCAGGTTAACCTGTAAGGATTTAGCAGTTATTAAAAAAGCTGCACTTGCAGAAATAAAGAGAAGAGCAGCGGACAGGGAAAAGGAAGAAGATGGCAAAAAAGATTTAATTAAGGAAGAGACTAATTCGATATGGGCTGAGATAAATGCTATTAAGACGGAATTAGTTGAGATAAAGGCAATTATTAAGGGAAAGAAAGGTCAGGAGTGGAACGAAAGTAGCTCTGGAGACCTACCCGAAAAGGAAATTGCCAAGGTCATTACTGACAAACTTAGTGATGTCCTGAAGTTTGGAATGGAAGAACTAACCAAACCGGAGGTATAGATGAGGAAACTTGTTTTATTTTTCATGGTTGTGGCAATATGTCTATTCGCAAGAACAGGGACTCTCGCGTCTTATTTCGGCAGTGTTGATATTGCATCTTCAGATAGTGTAGCTACTACTGCCGCAGATACTACAATAGTTGACCTTGATACCTTACTGGCACAGTATGTCGGTTCGGGAGACTTAAAGGCAAACTGTAAACTTGTTTATAAGGCATTTTCCACAGCTGGAGCCGTAAAAGTCAAAATTACATGGGAGCCATCCATAGATGGTAGCACCTGGCTTACTGCATCTGTTATACAAGATAGTTTAAAAACTGAAACCTGGAAGATAGATAGCTTACCTACAAACGCATCTTATTTTAAGTGGGCTCGAATTATAACCGTTGGATTAACGGGTAATAGTGCAGATGCAGCTTATTGGTTTAGTATATCATATCAGAAGGTAGAATAGGAGGGTTAATATGACCATAAAAGAACTTATAGAGAAAAAGTTTAAGGAACTTTCAGACCAGGGGATGGAGGAAAAGATAGCCTATGAATCTCTCGTTGCGGAGTATGGTCTTGATGAAAAGCACATCAAGGAAATACTCGAAGGGAAAAGCGCTCTCTCTAAAGAGATGAAAGCTGAGATTGAGAATACGGTTGTTGAGACAGTTGGACCTCTTTTTAAGGGCTTCAAAGATAAAGTTTCGACACTCAACTTTGCACCTGCGAAAGCAGACTGGAGAGTTGAGATGGGAGAGAAGATAAGGAAAACTCTTACCAAAGAGTTGGATTCGATTGTAACAGGTAATAAGGCAATCACCACGACTACAATGGCTGCTATAATCCCCGAAGAATGGATTAAGCACATCTATGAGACTGTCCCAATGTATGGTGCTGCTTTTGAGGCAGGTTTGGCACGAATACCTCTTGCTGAAGTTGTCAATATGGCAAAGCTTGGAACAGATGTAACTCTCGAATATCAAACTGAGAATACTGCACCTTCTGATTCAGCTCCAACTGTAGACGCAAAACCAGTCAACCGTGAAACCTTGATTGGAACGCTCGTAATGTCAAGACAATCCTTGAAATATTCAGCGGTAGAATTGACCAACTATTTCACTCAGAGATTCATCAAGAAATATGCCCGTCACATTGATGAGGAAGTATTTACCGGGACAGCATCAGGCTCTTCAAAATATACGGGTATTACTCAGGCAAGTGGTACCAATTCGGTCATTTTTGCACCTGGAGAAACCAGCTTCAATAATATCAACAGGGATTATCTCATTAATGCAATCCATGCGATTAATGCGAATCATCTTGTTGGTGCAGGTTGGATAACGAATAACCAGACAGTGGGAACAATTCACACGAGATGCGTTACTTCCGCAGGAATGCCTCTCTTTAATTACAACACAAAACAACTGCTTGGTTATCCTGTTCATATCACCTCAGCGCTTCCTGCTACCAGTGCAGCTGATACCGCATTCATAATCTTTGGTAGTGTGAGTGAAGGTGTAGCCTTTGGGGAAGATGGATTTGAGGTAGCATCTGATGCATCGGTGAAATTTGCAGAGAACGCAATCATGCTCAGAGCGGTTGGCGACATAGCCATCTATGTTATTCAACCCGAATTATTCACTATCATCAAAACTTCCGCAACATAGGAGTAATAATGCCTTTCAATGATAAGAGCATTAAGAAACTAAAAAAGGACAGCGAGAAGATAGTTGACAAGATACCCGAAGACAAGAAGAAGGTTGAGGTCAAGATGATTGCTTCAGCTTCTATTGGCAGAGACCAAGAATTTACTGTTGACGGTGGTGAGAAGAAAGACGGTGTCTATGTAGTGAATACGAAAGTGTATAACGAGATTAGACGCTCATGTGTTTTGGTGAGAAAAACAAAATAAAGGGAATAGAAAAGGGGATTGGTACCGATCCCCCCCCTTTATATAGGAGATTTAATTGGCTTGGATAACTAAAACAGATGTAAAAACAATACTCGAAACATCATCTACAGAGCATGATGGTTTAATTGACGAATTGATAAAATTTGTAGAGAATGCTTTTAAGACATTGTCAAATAATCCGATAGATTCAGCGACTCTAACTGAGAAGATTAAGGTTAACAATGGGAATGAGATTGTATTAAGCCGATACCCTGTAACTGCAATCGTGGATTTAGATATAACTGAAGGGGATTACACTCAGAATATAGACTCTGACGATTACATAGTGTATAAAAACGGGGTTATCAAATTTGACAGCAGATTTACCGGGACGGTCTCAATTGAGTATACAGCGGGTTATTCCACTATTCCTGAAAATATCAAAAAGGCTGTAATCTTTGAGGTGATGGATTTGATGAAGCAAAAGGGTAGGTTCGGACTGGCTTCACTTGGCAAGCGTGGAGAGGCAACATCATATAACGACATCCCCTGGCTTAAAATATTCCTTGAGGTTGTAGAACTATACAAGAATCCAGTAGAGAACATGGAGATAATATGAAATTCTTTGCTCGGTTTAAGTTTTTCGATAGGGTTATAAAGAAAAAGGAAGAGAGGATTGAATCTAATCTTCTTAATTCAATGAATTACATTATGGCTCTAATAAAGGGAAGGGCTCAGGCAATGTATCTCTCTGGTCCTTATCCTCACAGACTGAGTCATAAATTCGGTAAGGGAACACTCTGGAAACAAATAGATATCCAATCTCAAAAAGTTTTATACGGAGTAATAGGGAAATTATCAATCGGTCAAATGGCGTGGTATGCTAAGGTATGGGAATCGATTGACCAATATGCTCATCGAAAAGGAAGGGTTTTTAAGTGCGGTCATCCAATGTCAAGGCCTTTTGCCCGACCCGCATATGAAGATATGAAACTCAAAATTAAAAGAGTAATAGGAGAACAAATTGTTAAGGGGTAAAGAGATTCGTGCATGGCTTAATACAAAAATAAGCGCAATTAGTAGCCCTATGGCATTTGCTGAAGTTGTTACGGATTTATTTGTTTCAGAAGAAGATGCAGTTGCTAAATCTGGGACTCCGATTGCTTTTATAGGACCCGTAAGCGAGCATATCCCAATTGAAGGAGCTCATATGTCACACAAGGCTGATGTAGCAGTTGGAATAATTATTAGAGAAGATAATGCAAATGATATAGATGAAATTGTCACGGCAGTTATCAAGGCAATCGAAGCGGACGCATTTCCTATTTATACAAGAGATACAGATTCAATGCCAGGTTATGTCGCATCTTATGATACAGTTCCTTATGCCTTTGGCAGTGAAGGGCCTCTTGAGGGAAAAATGGGAATCGAGATAACGATTCATATTGAATATCATAGCTTATCGTCAGGGAGGTAAAATTGAGTGAAAAAAGATATATAGTTAATGTCGATAAATTTAAGTTTAGAGGCAAATGGCGAAAAAAAGGAGATATTATCAGTATGAATATAGATGAATGTGTCTTCTTTTTACCTTATGTAAAACCATATAAAATAAAAACAAAAAAGGAGGGAAAAGATGGGACTTAGACTCGCAAGGTATGTATTATTAGGCAAGTTAGAACCAATAGCAAGTTATGGTGAGGATCCAACTCCTGTTGTGGCTGATGATGTTATCCAGGCGAGGAACATCACCTTAACCCCAGAATACAATCCTCAAAATATCCCTCGAGGGGATAGAGGATTCTGGTATAAGACACTACCAGGCGCACAGCTCAAGACACTATCTTTTGATGTGCCACTTACAAAAGCACTTGTCAATGCAACTGCTGGAGAGATAACAAAACTCTTAGACGCTTGCGCATATAAGGAAAAAACAGCAGAAGTAAATGAATTCGATACAATCGAAGAGTATAATGCAACCAACAGCTCGATGTATTTCTACTTCTATAATGATGGAATCCTTGAAAAGTTATCCGGCGCCCGAGGGACTGCAACCTTTAGATTGGAAGCAGGCTTAGAGGCTATGGTTCATTTTGAATTCACAGGGCTTTATGTCAGCGGTAGTGCAGTTTCCTGCCCAGAAGTAACAGCATACAAATCTGGAACTATGTATGTAGTGAAGGGAAGCACATTGACATTGGGGGCTAATTATCACTCTTCCTTTGTAGAATTCACCGATGGAAACACACTCACAGCTATTAGAGACGCAAGTGGTGTCGAGGGGATTTATAGGATTGAAGTAGCAAGTGCAAATGCAAGGGGAACGCTTGACACACTCGTTGAGACAGCTAACGCTGCAACCTTAGAGGCTTTGGTTGAGAATGGAACTCCAGCTACGATTACTTATGAGGCTATCCCAGCTGGTGTAGGCGCAGATGACAAAAATCCTGTAATCACCATTGGAGTAATCATCGAGAGTTACACGAGAGTAGAAGAGGGCGGTTATCTCCGGTATTTAATGTCATTTGTCATAACCAGTCTTGATATAGATCTTGAAATAACGGTTATATAATGAAGGAATATTTAGACGGTAAAATCAAACTCAAAGAACCCACTCTGGAAATGATGTGTGAGATTGGAGAGATAATACAGACATATAGTATTCCATCTGTGTTGGCAGGCAGTGGGTTGAAGCATCTTTTAGGAATAATATGTGAAGGTGATGTCGAACTTCTAATGAAAAGCAATCCCAAAGAAAGCAAGCAGATATTACAGGATTTTTTTACCATTTGGAAGCCCTTGGAGTGGATATTCGCCAATACTTCCACCCTGCCAAAATCAAAGAAATCATTGCAAGAACTTCGAGCAGCTTCCAAGAATATAAAGAAGCTCTAAACTCAAGAGTGGAGCTTTGGGAGGAATGGATAAATATACAGGCAAAGATAATAAAGAGGAAACCTAATGCCCGGTGATAATATCCTGTTAGAAATAAGAGCCGATATAAAAGACGTAAAGGCTAAGCTCAAGCAAGTAGATTCTGATTTTAAGGGTGCATCTAAGAATGTCGAGGCGCAAACTCAGCGAATGAATTCTGGTTTTAGTAATCTAAAAAGAATGATTGCTGGGGCCTTCACGGTTGCCATATTGTATAAATTCCAACAGGGATTAAAGGACTGTGTTAAGGCGGCACTTGAGCAAGAGACTGCAACCATGTCCTTGCGTTCGATTATGACCAATCTAAAACTGGCAACCGATGACGAGATTGATTCCCTCATTAAATATTCGGAACAATTACAAAAGACAACTACCTTCGGAGATGAGCAAACGCAAGCTGCAATGGCAATGCTTGGGACTTTCCGATTGAATGCCGACCAGATGAGAATAGCAATTCCAAGGTTAATGGATATGTCGGCTGCAATCTCAATGATGGAGGGAAGGGAAGTTAAACTTGTTGAAAGTGCAAAGTTGTTTGGTAAGGCATTGATTGGACAAGTCGGGCAATTGTCAAGATATGGTGTTGTGGTAGATAAGGCTGCAATAGAATCCGATAGGTTCGGTGGAATTGTAAAATCTTTAGACGATAACTTCAAAGGGCAAGCTAAGACATTGGCTGAGACCAAACAAGGAGGTTTGACTCAATTTGGTAACGCAATGGGAGACCTGAAGGAAGCAATTGGAGACGCATTTATTCCCGCTTTGCTGAGTATTGCAGACGCATTAAAACCAATCATCGAGGGGTTTGATAAAACGATTGGTAGAATCGATGAGGTTACAAACGCCTTTATCAAACTCGATGAGGCTCAAAAAGGGATTAATGCTCCAACAATGCTAATATTCTTGAAGGAAAGAATAGCTGGGTTAAAGGAAGAGAGAGATGCATTAGAATCACAGACAGATAGATTGGGTATGAATAAGATAAAAATAGATGAACTCCAAAGCTCCATAGAAACATTACAAGGACAATACGATAAATTGAAGGCAGCGGGTAAGGATATTAAATATGCTCCAACGGATAAAGAGATTAAGAAGATAAAAGAGACTAAAGAAGCAGTTGAAAAAGTTGCACCTCCATTTGATTATTGGGTGGAAATAACAGAGCAATTACATACTGCAAATGAAGCTATTATACTTGACCTGATGGAAATAAATCCAGAAATAAAAACACAAAGCGATTTATTAAAAGATTTAACTTTATCTCAAGATTTAGCAGCAGAATCAGCAGAAGATTGGATAAATTCCTATCAAGACGCTAAAAAAGTTAATGAACAAATAAAACAACAAACCGCTAATATGCAATTAGCTACAGAAGCTGGTCAAATAATGGGTAATGTATTAGCCGATGTTTTTAGTGATTCAGCAGACAAAGCCTATAATTTGGGGGATGCAATACAAGATATATTGCTTGCCCTTGCTCAATTTGCAGCTATGAGTTATCTGCCAGCGCCATTCGGTGGGATTGTATCAGGTTTTGCTGGAGGTTTTTTGGGAGCGCCAGCACCTGGACCAGTCCAACAACCCGCATATTCACAACAGGCTATTACTATTGGGCAAATTAAAGAGGCTCAGACTTTAAGTAAACCCCTATACGGAAGAAGATTTTTAGAAGAAAGTGCAATGCAAAACCTTAATATCGAAAGCATTAGCACTTGGGAGTTATAAATGACCTGGACACTTAAATATTATGACACGGATCACTGGGTAGATATAACCGATTATATTATTGAAATGACTAAATTCAAGTATTCGATGGACAATAGACTACAGGGTTCTCAAATGGTGTTAAATATTGTCCTTGATGAGTCTGCTATTTATGGAGCTGGGAAATACAAGCTAACATTGGGAACAGGTGGGAATGAACATTATTTTCTATATCAGGCGCCTCCCGATGGGATTGAACTTCTTGCGGATAAAAAAGTATCTATAACTTTAATCGATTTCATATTTTATAATTTAGATAAAAGAGACCCTCTGCCAATAAGGGGGATTATTCTCGGAAATTTAATATCTTATTGGAAATGTGATACTGATGGGAGCTTTCCCGATTTGTATGGAGGCTATGACGGAACTATTGTCGATGCTTCTTATAGTATAGGGGGTAAAATTAATGGTTGTTATAAATTCGATAGTGATAATTTGGAATATGTAACAATAATAGGATTCCCGAATAAAGATATTTTTTCAATTTCTTTATGGTTCAAATTAAAAGAAACCTGGGATAGTGGAAGTTCAGGCATAATGAATATTATTTCAAAAGATGATGGAACAGATGGTTTTGCCTTACAATTTAATACTGCCGATAATGGCAAAATGAGATTTGCAACTAATCACGGAAATATCCAGACGGTTCAAGATTCTTGGACAGGTAGCCAATGGTATCATATTGTTGTTACTCAAACAGGGACTACTGGAGAGATTTGGGTAAATGGGGTATTGGATGTAACAGGTAACAATGGATATGCGGGATATGATAATATAGCCCTATATATCGGGAAAAGATATAATGGAAATTATTTTGACGGATATATTGATGAGATTGGATTCTGGGATGATGTATTGTCAAAAAAAGAAATCCAGCATATACATAATACACAAAAAGGTGCTATTGCATTGGGGAGTTGTAAGGTAAGTGGAAGTGTCTTTAGGGACTTTAAGACCAATTATAGGACAAGACAGCACAGTATCGACATAAATGACTTTGAAACAAGTGATGATGAACATTTTAATGACTGGGTAGGAAATAATATCTATATCGAAGATAACCCTCGATATTCCTCTATTGGTATGATAAAAGGAAGAAAAAGATATGGGCTTGAATTAGGTCAGACCCATATAAATATAAGAGACCTCTTCAGGGAAATAGCAATGGAAGAGGGTTTATCCCTGACTGTTGATGAAGGGGATTTAATCGAAACTGAAAGTGATGACAGTGATGACATTTCATTATCAGGTATCAAGGGAATATGGGATTGTAAATTTGTAAATGGATTTATAGTAATTACTTATTCCGATACCGGACATTTTTATATCAGGACTTATGACACTGATGGCGTTGTGAAGGATACGGTTACTTTTGAAAGCAGGGATTGGGACCATACAGGAGTCGGGGTTGATAATTTAGGCTATCTGATTTATCCAGACTATAATAACCAAAATTTTTATGTCCCGATTTACTATTGCAGTGATTACGATTTAGCGAATAAAGACGCCGTGTATGATTTGAGAATTTATAAATATACGATTAATCCCACCACTGGAGCAATAACTCAGGTGTATATGAAAGATTTTAACGGTGAGTCTGATTTCCTTCACTATCAATCAGGGGATAGAGTGATTGGACAGAATCAATGGACAGACAGGGAACAATTCCATAGCACTACTGGAGACAGTATAAGATTTAGAACTATGCCAATGCGAATGAGGGAAATCAAATTATATGTTGATGAGGATTATACTTATTTCGTTCTCTCTGAAGATAATGCCAATCCTTCAGCGGGTTCTGGATACACTTATATAATAGATTTGAATTTAGAGAATGCAGGGGGTAGTCCCTGGTATTTGAAGTTTGCAGTTGATTATACCCATCCTGCTCACGGCTGGGAAGTTGATTATGTGTTCAACGATTTTGGCAATAATGCAATTATAGGAGTGGTTCCTGAATATGTTTATAATACTGTAACCTATGTTAGGCATAGAGAATTTTATAGAGTTGATTTAGCGGTATTGGATTTAGACCATTACGATGGATATGATACTTGTTCGGAAGTAGCAGAGGACAAACACGAACAATTTACGCCTCCGGAACCTATCGTAGCCTGGAGGGAATCAATCAATTATATGTATACTGAAGACACAAGTCGGGAGCATTATTACTTTTTGCCATCACTTCCTTCTGGCGTTTTATATACGAATGGAGTGAGAAACAATTATATCCGGGAGACTCACGACTTTATGGACTTGGAATTTGATAGCTATCCAGTAGGTTGTCATTACGGGACATCTTGGGATAGCTTTAATGACATTGCACTCAGCTGGAGAGATGACGCATGGGAAGATCCCACCGTATTAAAGTGGAGGGAAAGGGAAAATTACGCATACAAGCGGTTATACCTTTACCAATATTATGCGTATGCCAATAGGAAAGACCAATTCATTGATGGGTTTGTATCTACAGGCTTTTTCTACGAACAGAGGGATGGGAGTATCCGTTTATTCAGACATAAGACTTCCCCTGATAGCATAGGTACTTTAACCAGTTGTGAACTTTTCTCGAATAAGCTCGAAGGATTCACAAAATTCGCAGATAAATACACTATCAAAATATTGGGAAGAAGTATGGAATATGGCTCGGGGCCCCGAGTTGATGAAATTCCAATTATCACAGGAAAATATGGGTGGATTTCACCTTCACAAGTTGATTATTACACGGATTGGGTTGATAAAATTAATGGAACGAAAGATGGTGTAATAGCCTATTTTGATTTAGGGAAGTTCTACGAAATCACAAGCACTTATCTTCCTGAGTTGGGGAAGAAATTTGTATTCACCGATAATTATAGATTGATTGAAGCCGAAGTCGACCTGTTGAATAGAACAGTCAAGTTAGTGGGGGTGAAGATATAATATGGATAAATTAATGTGGGGTTCGGCTCGACCACTCTTCAGAATTGGAACTAATCGGTATGTCTTGAATCAACCTGTGTCCGAGCACGGTATAAAATTCCCTAAGCAGATAGTCTTAAATGAATCGTGGAACGGGAAGTTATATGAGCATAATTTAGGGCATAGGGGGATTTTTACAGTTGGATATGACCTCCTCGATAGACCCTCCACGGAGGTTATGAAGGACATCCTGAATAGTAGCTCGGATATTTATATGCGACCACACTTCAATTTCTGGAAGGAATATTTGATACGGTGCGTGAATGGGTTTGAATTGGATAGATTCGGGAAGGCGAATCAACCTTATAAGGGAACTTTATCATTCGAAACAATTAACCTTGAATCCACGATACCCGCTGAAAGCTCGGGTTGTTTCTATTTAGGTGATAATGATTATTGGACTACGGGGGCTTTAACGGACAATCTGATTGGGGATGTATCTGTTGAATTTTGGGTTCGTTGGCAAGACCCTTATGGATCAAAAAGAATAATGTATTTTACTGATATTGACCCTCCAAGTGGAGTGAATTGGCAAATTGATACTGAAACTGGAGGCACACTTGCCTTTATAACGGGACCCCCTGCAGTAGGTCACCATATGGCAACGCCTGCAGGAACTTTTCTCCCAAACGAATGGTATCACATTGTTTGCAAAAGAATAAATACCGATGACAAATATATTATTGTAGATGGAGTTGAAAAAGCCTCGGGTTCTGATTTATTGGCAGCAAACAATCTTAACTCACTCAAAATTGGAGAGACTGTAACGGGTTTCGATGGACATATTCAAACTTGCAGAGCCTATGACCAGGACATAACAGCATATAATAATATTGCAATTGAGGCAATCCCCTCAACTTACATTTCAAATTTAAAAATCTGGATTGATTTTAGTAGTGGACTTGGAACTGACCTATCGGGAAATTCAAATGATATGACCTTAAAAGGAAATTCAAACTTCAAAAAAGAGTCATTCCCCGATAAGGGATACGAGATAAATGTTTTAACCTAAAGGAGGAAATATGAAAAAAGTATTGTTTGTATTTGTTATTTTATTCCCCATCTTATTGATTGGAAGCACAGATTTAGTAAGGCACGAACTGGCGAGGGACTACGATTATATCATCTTCGGAGATACAAATGAAATCTCAATCACCGCCTCAGCCGATATTGACACCTTGTATGTTCCATTAATTGAGATAGCGCACTACAATTTTCAGACCTCGGTTATATTCGGGACGGACTCGGTTGACGCATATTACAAAGAGGCAATGACCATTGCGGATTTAGACTCAATCTCCTGGGTTGTCTATGATGAATTGGGAACTGATGATGAATCGATATATTCCTTTTGTCTTTCCGCTGCAAGATACCTCAAAATAATGTATGTGGTTTACACGAAAAGCGCCGAGAAATTTCACTGGCGCATTGGTCTCTGGAGGTATTAATGAGAAAGTTATTAATCATATTGTTAATCTTTTAGACCTTTTCATTATTTGGTTGGGCGAAGTGGTCAGAGCAACAATGGATATGTAACTATGAGGTGGATTCGATATATGTGGCACAGATGGATGCAAGTAATGGTTTTGGTGTAACTCTAAATTTAGATGCCAAACGGGGAACAGAAACAGATTTTTTATATATCAAGATGGCTGTTAATGGCGGAGTTTGGTTCTATGATTTAGATGAAGTAACCTGTGATTCCGCGAGGATTGATTCTATAAATTGGCAAATGAACATATACGCCAGTGATGCTGATACTATATATTTAGGATATATTGACCTTATGGGTGGGAATTGTAATCAAGCAGATTTTGTAACAACTGATACAATAATTAAGAGTTCTAACACGGGTTGTTGGGATACGACTGTTGTTTTTGACCAGAGAATAAATAAATCGAATAAACGATATTTCCCATATATAAATCTTGTTGAAACTTCAAATAATGTGCATCTTTGTAGACTTATCCTCTGCTACAAAGCCTACAATTTGAGATATGGGATACCTCAATAATGATATTTCTACTCCTCACCCTTGCAACTATGGGAGAATATCAAGCGACTCACTTTGAGTTTGATAAATTCTCACTGGGTAAGGATAAAATTGCCCATATTGCAATCGGTGCAGGAGTGGGAGAAATAACCAATGAATGGTTAAGAAATGATAATTTAAGGTGGAAGGACAGATTAATGATAACCACTTTTATCGGTTTTATTGCTGGATATGCGATAGAAGGTTATGACATTAGGCAAGGTGGGTATGCTGATGGCTATGATTGGCTGGCTACGGGATTAGGTTCTACGCTGGGATTCTTTATAGGAGAGTGGATTTATAACAGGAACAGAGAGCCTGATATTGAACAGCGAACAAATCGGGCAATAAAAAAATGCAGATGCGGGAGGTGAAGTAATGCAATGGTCAAAAGATAATTGGTTCGGGGGAAATATCCCCATAAACGATAAACTGGCACACTTTGGAACTGCAATGATTGGGACTCGACTTTTGGTGATTTTCGGCGCCCCTCTGGGCTGGATACTGGGGATTACGATAGCGGTTTCAATCGGGAAAGAACTCTATGATATGAGATTCAATGATGGGTTTTCAAAATGGGATTTGATTTATGATTTTATCGGTATTGGAATGGGATTGATACCATAAGGAGGCAAATTGAAAAACAAAGGGCACGTAATAACTAATGGAAGAACTTTGTGGATATGGATATTAATAGGTTCTTTTGCAATTGGAGCAACAATAACTATAGGGTTAAAATGGGATCAGATTGATAGAAATGAGCAAGACATTGAGATAATGGAAATTGAACAAAGAGAACAAAGAGATGTACTGATCCGAATAGATGAAAATGTGAAGGATATTAAAGACGATATAACAGAATTAAAGGCAAGATAGGAGGTAATATGAAAAATAAATGGGGTAGCAGAAAATTTCTACCGCTGGCAGTAATGGGGGGATTAATGATTATAGGAACTCTAAAAGGGTTCTTCTTCAATCTCTCTCCAGAGGCGTGGAGTTTCATAAAGGTTTCTTTGACCCCTGCGTTTATTTTATTCTCGGGCTGGTATTGTAAAATTAATATCGACCAGAAAATACTCGAAAAGAAATGATGGACTTAAAAGACTTGAAGTCAATAGACCTATCTGAGCATTTTCGGGCTTCTGAAATATTCTATTCTAACCAATACAAGGTTGTCACCATTGCGGAAGAAAGTCCCCTTCACAGAGTTCAGTTAAGACTGGCTATAAGATTGGCACACGAACTTTTAGAACCCATTAGACATCAAGCAAATAATATGGGAAAGGATAGCAAGATGATTATCAGCGGAGGGGCAAGAAATGCGGAGACACACAAGGCAATGGAACGGTTTAATCCTATCCCACCCTCGCAAACATCTGACCATTCATTTATGAATCATTATTGGCCTCTCGGAGTTGGAGCAATTGATTGGTATATTCCTGGATTTTTCACTCAAGCAATGGAAGTGCTTTATAAATGGACTATCCAAAATATCGACCCAGAACTTTATGGGCAGATAATTATCTATCCTGAAAGCACTCACAGTTTTATTCACATCTCTAATCCCAAAAGTGTCCTGGGAATGGTAGGAGCAACAATAAAAATACCCGAAGGTAGAAAGCAATTAGTTTATACAAGAAGTAAGGGATTTGAACCCTTTAATGGAGGTGTCTAATGTGGAAAGTTTATCTAATTAGAAGTATCCCTTGGATCAAGAAAAATTTGAAGTGGATAATCTCAGCAATTGTAATCATCTGGATTGCGAGTTGGATTCATAATATAAAGGCAACACATAGAAGGCAAGTCTACGAACTTGAACAGGTAAATATATTAGTCAGAAGAATGATGGTAAATCAGTGGGAAAAAGACAGCCTTTCGATAGTGAAGAAGGCAGAGGAAAATGAGGAACTAAAAGGGATACTTGAATCACAGGTCAAGGCTACCGTAAAATTCAAAGACCTCTACCTCCGCGAAAAAGCGAGGGCAACAATAACGGACACCACTGCATTGGCGGAATTTACAAAAGAAACAAAATGTCACTTTGCTTGGGGATGGACTAAAGCAAATCTCATAACTGGAGAATCGGAATACAATTTGTCGGTCGTATCTCAACCGGTGAATTTACAGATAGATATAACAAAAATCAAGAAGGGCGAAATTTTTGGTCGAGTCAAGGCAAGTAGTGATTGTCTTGAGATTGGGAAAGTAAAATTCAATGTTCCACCGGAGTTAGATCTGCAAGTTGAATATAAGACTGATTGGAAAACAGCAGGGGTTATATTTAGTCTTGGT
>Ga0315532_1000699_pt1 | contig 26704 bp, 20 predicted proteins | sample SalMarWE160370MG_FD_203082 | JGI IMG/M metagenome (GOLD analysis project Ga0315532, IMG submission 203082) | Salt marsh sediment microbial communities from the Plum Island Ecosystem LTER, Massachusetts, United States - Salt Marsh Sediment WE1603-70 ...
GTCGTCCCGTTTCCAGTTCTGGAAAGCGGTAGGATGCCCCCACGGGTGTGGATTACCATCGTGGATAAATCGGAACACACCACCCGATGCGTTATCGCCATTATAGGTCTGTCCATTTACAAATAAGCCACCTGATATAAAGGCATAATATCCAAAGGCTTCGGTATTATAATCTATATTGCCGTTGAAGTCAGAACCAGCATAGGAAAAACTGGTGAGCGAAAAGAATCCGGCAACGATACAAATTATTACTAACTTTCTCATTTAACTCTCCTCCACAACTCGATTTTTATTCTACGCTGTCTTATCAACACCGTGGAACACCCACAGCTACCATGTCGTGTAAAATCTTTTCTGATAACCTGAGACAATTTTATGTTAAATACGCATTCTCCTTCCCGCCAACCACTGGCTCGGCCGGCTATTTTGATCTGGCCGGTCATTTCGTAAACCATATTGCGTAATGCGTTTGTCTAAATGACCCCCAAATAAAATTTGGGGGCTAACCTTAACACTAAAACCTCATGACGGGCCGACCCAAGACCGGATAGTGTCTAAGAGCCGGTTTTTATTTTCGTCTTACGATGGCTTCGCCGCCTTGGCACTTCTCTGCCAAACTTAGCATGGCCAAATAAAGATTCCTAATCTTATCAAGCAGTCATCCACTATAGTTGCTCGTCGTCGAAACAAGTTAAGGGCCACCTAAAAAAGACAGGGACAGGGCTTATGAATAACCTCCCTGTCCCCAGGGCTAATTCCTCCCTCTACACACCTTCTGGCCATAAGCCAGTGGGCAAATTATCTTCATGTAAACGTCTGCTTATACCTTCTCTATCAAGCAAGAAAATCACTCTATAATTTTCTCCAGCCTCTGTAGCGTCGGGTCCCTTACAGTAAATAAAAACGGATTAAACTATGAGGACCACCTTGTCAACCCACCGTGGTTGCCTGTCGTAAGTATTTATTCTCACGACAGATAAGGACAATCTTGCATTTCAAATCACTGTCTTTTCTGGCTACAAGGTGAAGACAACCTTTAATTGTACCAGACTAACGGCGGATCAAACAACTGTGGAAACTACGTATTTTGGGGGGGTAAATTAAAAAAAATCGGGTTTTTTGTAATTTTGACGTGTTATATCACCTGCAGATGGTAGAGACGGATCACTCTTTTCTCAATGGCTCTATCAATCCCATCGCAGCCATTCGTCTCATTAAATCGACCAGATTATCTGCCCCGATCTTGTGCATAATGTGATTTCGATGAACCTCGATGGTTCTTATGGAGCGGTGCATCGCCGAGGCAATTTCTCTGTTGCTTTTGCCGTCCATTATCAATCGCAGTATTCTGTTTTCCGTTTTTGTAAGGGACTTACCCAGCACGACGTTGGGTGCAGCGGTGCGCTTCAGCGCGGACTGTACGGTTGAGATAAACGTCTGCCGGTCGAGCGGCTTTTCAATGAAATCCACGGCACCGCCCTTGAGCGCTTTGACAGCCATTGGGATGTCGCCATAGCCGGTAACAACCAAAACCGGTAGCCATGGAGCCATTTTCTTGGTCTCGATCAAGAGCTCAATTCCATCCATTCCAGGCATCTTTACATCAGTAATGAGCAGGTCGCACTTGTGCCGTTGCAACTGCTGTAAGCAATCTTCTGCACAGGCAAAACATTTTACATTTGTGCCCAATTGGCTAAGGGTCTTGGCAACCACCTTTCTGACTGCTGGTTCGTCATCAACGAAGAATATCTGTTGTCTTAATTTATCTGCCATTGTAATTCCTTCCACGCTAACGTTCTTGCCCGAAAGGCAAAGTGACGAAAAAGGTGCAACCCTTTCCATATTCGTTTTCAACTCGAATGTGGCCGCCACACTCAGATACGATTCGCTGGATGATGCAAAGACCGAGGCCCGTTCCCTGTCCAATCGGCTTGGTTGTAAAAAATGGTTCAAAAATCTTGTCGAGATATTCCGGCGCAATACCACCACAGTTGTCGGAGAATTGCAACTCAATATGCGAATCTTTCAAGGCAGCTTTGATCATAACCTCGCGATCCTTTTTACCATCAGCCGCCTGTATAGCATTTTCGACTAATGTAAAAAATAGCTGCTCCATATCCCGTTCACATCCATAAATGACCGGCAGCCCGTCAAGGCCTTGCAGATTTATCGAGACCTTGACTTGACGGGCGCTTTCACTGAGCAACTGTATAATCTTGTTGCCGACAACTTCTAAGTGTACCTTGCTGGTAATTCTTTCAGTCGATCTCCTTGCGAAGTAGCGGAATCTGTCAATTATTGCGGTTGCGCTAGAAATCCCGTTTAGGGCCTCTTTCAAATCATCCTCTATAGCTTGTTGAGAAGAGTCTTTTTTCAAATTGGCCAATAAATTTTGAATTGATAGACGAACAACGGTTAGCGGCTGGGTCAGTTCGTGGGCCAGGGTCGCACTTAAGGTTCCAAGCGACGCCAACCGCTCAGTTCGGGCCATTTCTTCACGGTACCTTTGAAGTTTTTCCTCCGCTTGCTTTCGTTCGTGAATGTCCCGCGCTATAACCATAACGCTATTGATTTTTCCAGTGCTGTCTCGCAGGGGTTCTACGGTCGTATAATTCCACCTTAACTGACCATGAAACTCGGCAGTATTTGTTGTGTTTAGCGGTATCCCAGTTTGCATCACCTTGTGTATACTCGATATTTGACGATCAGCAGTATGCTTTGGGAATATATCTCTGAGAGTTTTGCCAATATAGTTATCAGGTTTGCCTCCGAGCCGTTTCGCGCCAGTACTGTTTATAAACAGAATCACGCCATTTCTATCCAAGCTGAGTATTGCCTCACCTGCACCTTCAACAATTGTTCTGTACTTCAGTTCGCTTTCAGCCAGCGCTTGCTCGACCTGCTTGCGCTCAGTTATATCTCTTACAACTCCGCAAAGAACTCTGCTTCCTGAAATTTCAAAGGCGCTGGCCGATATTTCCACAGGAAAAACGGTTCCATCTTTTTTCCTATGGTATCGAAGCGTAATTTTGCTAAGTTCTCCTTTGAGTGTTTTTTTGATAGATTCCTCAGACTCATGCGGTTCAGCAGTAATGTCAGATTGTCTCAACCTAAGAAACTCTTCTTTGGTGTAACTGTAAAGTTCTTCACAAGCTTTATTGACCTCTAAGAATCGTCGCGTCTCAGCATCAAAAAGCATAATCGCATCTGTAGTTGTCGAAACAAGTTGTCTGAATTTTTCCTCTGATTCGCGTAGTTTCTGTTCTGCTTGTTTACGCCAAGTGACGTCTCTGATTATTCCACGGGTTCCCACGACTGTCTCGTCTTTTATCATAGATGTCGAACTGAATTCGACATTGTGTGGTTTCCCGTCCTTATCGAGTAACACGGTCTCGGCGGTGACTTTTTCGCCACTGAGGATTCGCTTAAATACTGCTGTTGCATCGCGCTGATACTCCTGTGGAATCCAGTTAGTAAAACTTTTACCGATGACTTCTGCCGCCTTGCGTCCGAACGCGGCTTTACCAGCCTTGTTTACAGAGGTTACATTTCCCTCAGTATCCAGGGTATATATCACATCGGTCATCTCCTCGACAAGATCTCTGTACTTATCTTCGCTTTCCCGCAGTGCATCCTCTATTCTTTTAAGATCGGTGATATCCCTAAAAATGCCCATAAGAAACTTCTTCCCCGTCAGCGTTATTGGAATCGAGTTGATATCAGCGTAGAAAATAGTTCCATCGCTTCGTTTCACGGGGAGTCCTCTTGACAGTTTAATCTCCCCCCGAACCTGTTTTTCGAATGCATCTATAACATGTGGCAAATCAGGCTCCGGATGTATGTCTGCAACCGCCAAGCTCTTGACCTCTTCGGTGCTATAGCCAAGCATCTGACAGAACGTTTCATTGGCTGTGTCAAAATGCTTGTCCTGCACATCTGCTAAGACTATTCCGTCAGCCGCATTGTTAAATATTGCTCTAAAGCGCTGCTCGGACTCCTTCAACGAATCCACCGCCTTCTTTTGCTCGGTGATGTCCGTTGTGACAATGCCAGCGGCTACGATCTTGCCATCTTTCTTTATGGGCCCGACTCGGCTTCTATACCAGGATGTCTTGCCGTAAGGCCCGACCCCTGCAAGCTCGTAGCTATCACTCTCACCGATTTGAAAGACTCGCTTGAGAGATTCTCTTATAACATGATGATGCTCATCCGGTATGTAATCATAAACGCTTTTGCCGATTGCCTGCTCTGGCGTGATGTCCGGCACCGTGTGATTGACAAATAAGAGTGTACCTTCACGGTCAACGATCATTACAATGTCCGGCAGACTCCCTACCAGGCTGCGCCACCTTTGTTCTGACTCTCGAATTGTCCAGTTCGCTTTCTTAAGTTCCTGGACCCGCTCACGCAATGCCGTTATCTCTGCGAGCGATTCCGCCTTGTTATTTCGCTCATCTTGCATTTTTTTTACTCCACCAACCAACTCACGTGTCGGCCGCACGACTCGTACTCGCAATTATCTTAAAGCAAACAAAACACATCGCTTCTTCGGCCGATATTATGGACTTTAGGATAGGGTAAATATACAATAAACAATTAGGCTCGAAACGTCAAGAAAACGACCACTTTTAGTTTTGAGTTATGGGTTTTGAGTGTTGAGTTGGACTTAAAACTAAAAGTGGTTGCATGGCAGAAGAATCGTCACAGCGGTTCCTTTGCCGGGCTCACTTACCATCTCAAATGAGCCTTTATTTAATTGTATAAGCCTTATGGCAAATGGCAGTCCCAATCCGCGTTTTCGGCCTGCAGGCTTGGAGGAAAAGAATGGATGAATTGCTTTTTCGAGTGTCTCAGCATCCATACCACAGCCGGAGTCGCTGATTTTCAATCTTACTTGGTCACCGCCAGTATCCATCACTGCTACAATTCTTACTGGTCCGTCTTCCTCCGGATAGGACTCCAGAGAATTGACAATGATGTTCGCAAGCGCCGAGGCAATTTGACCCGAATCTACTAGGACGTCCTTAACATCCTTTGTAATGTCGATTTGGATGTCGATATGCTCGGTATTTTTCTTTCGGTTGACCAACTGTACAGCTTCTTCGAGTATTTGCTTAGTATTTGTCTTAGTTATCCGGGACGGGTCCGGCTTAGCAAAGCTCATAAGGTCGGTAATAATTGTGGAAGCCTCACGAGCATTGTTTTGAATTTGGATTAGCGATTTTTTTTTGACCTCGTCGGTCTCGGATTTGGCCAGTAGATCAGATCGACCGGATATGACTGATAGAGGATTGTTCAATTCATGAGCCATTCCCGCTGCCATCTCAGCTAAAGCACTCATAGAATCGACAGCCGTCTTACCGATCTGTTCGTTTTTGTGCCTTTGAATAAGTTGGGCAAACCGTTGGGCAAATCGCTCCTGTCGCTGTCGAGCAAAGGCCATATCCAGAATTCTGCCCGCTATGGAGGTGCTTCGTTTGAACTTTTCGGCGAATAGCTCCGCATCACCCGGATAGTGTAGTTCAAAGGCAATTGCCCCTATCGCTTTGCCAGCGGATAAAATAGGCACTAACTTGGTCCGGTTGAGTGCAAAGTCAACATTTATCTGCTCGAACAGCCAACTAATATGATCGTGAGCATCCAACATTGCGAAATCATTTGTTATTTGTCTTGGTATTACTTCTGCGCCCTCAGGGATTTCCAATATGATTCTTTCGCTGTGTGAGAGGCTTTCAACGACTACGGTTTCGAGCAATTGTCGCATTTGAGGTGGAACAATATACAAACACACAGCACCGGTTTGATAAAACCTCTGCCAGCGCGAAGCGAACCGCTCTGCAATATCCATAGCTGTCGCTGCCGAATCTGTACCTAGAAGAAAATCTACAGTGAAATCCAAATCAGCCGATGCTGTCCGTAAACACCGGTTCTCGCGGGACAGATCTGTCTGTTTTTGGGCGAATTCCGCTGCGGCACTATGCACGATCTCACAATAGCGTTTTGTCGCATTTGGTAAATCCAGAGCCAGAACTCTCGCCTTTTTCTTAACCGTTTCCGCAAGGCCCTGACCGATTTGGTCTAATTGCCCCGGCTCGATTTGAAGAGAGTGTGCAATTTCACCTATAGGTTCTGGTGCATCGTAGCTGCCGGATTGGCCGATGCTAAGCTGTCGAGCTATGGAATCGGCTGACTGAACAATCTGAGCTATTCTTGCTTCGGGTATGGTCTGTGAAATTGTCGCAGTTTGGCTATGGTGTAGCCATACAGCAAGTTCAATTGGCTCCGGAAAGTGCCATTTTTGGGCTAGGCTTTTGCCCAGTAACGTGTGGTCGGTGCCAAAGTGCCTTTGTTCGACCGTGCACAGATCGAGGTGGGCCGATTCCGCCTTTTCTACAATGCGTGCAAAGGCTTTGGGCATGACCTCATTTAACGCAAGTTTTCCTATATCATGTAACAGACCAGCCAAATAAACCAGTCGCGGGTCTATGGCAGGTGAGACGATCTTGGCGATGTCGGCGGCACAACAGGCCACAGCAAGGCTGTGCAGTATAAGATCTTCTCTCGACAGAACGGCTCGCCAATCAGCTTGGCGATCAAACTCGATGTCTATAGCCACTTCAACAGATAATAGAGCATCGCGCACTAAATCACTGGGCAGCCTGCCCAACGCTCGGGACAGCGAAAACTGCTCATCAGATATGTTTACGCCCTCTTGGTACATAAGGCTGAGAACTTTGGCAAAAAGAGCCGGCTCGGACTCGATAATCTCAACCAACGAAGAAGACGAAGTTTGTGTCTGTGTGAACCTGGAAAACAATTGAACTGCAAAGCAAGGCAAAATAGAAAGCGAATTCAACCTGCCGATAGCAAGTTCTACCTGTTGAGTGACGATTGTATCGTTGACTTTTTCCACCCTATGGTTTGCCTTATATCTTTGCGGTTTTAATTATCCTTTTAGCGCTTCTCCTGAAGTCTTGTTCTGCTGTCGCTACTCAATATCAATATGAGGTTTGACATGCGTTGGTCCATTAGTAATAGAACAGCATGATATCCAGATTGAATTTGGCTCTGTTGAAAACCTAAAAAACTGTCATTCCGAGCGAGCTCCCCCTCTTGCTTTCGCCTGCCTCCGCGTCTCTCGACGCGAGTCGAGGCGGCAGGCAAGAAAGCAGGGGAGCGAGTCGAGGAATCCCTCGGCTTGGCTCGGGACAGGTCTGTTTTTAATAGATTTCTCCACTCCGCGTCCCTAAGGGACGCTTCCATTCTCCGCAGCAGCGCTGCTGCGAAGGATGAATCGGTCGAAATGACAACCGACCTTTTCAACAAAGCAATTGAGTTTGAGAAATACACTATCTTCGTATTCACATCTGCTTATGGGGGATAAATCATTTCTTAAGCCTTTGCAGGAGCTTGTATTGGCTTTACTCGTTTCATGGCCACAATTGAATTGGTTGCACCTGCAAACATGGTTGACTATAGGAGACTGAAGACGTTTAAAAGTATGGCTTTCTCCTATACCATCTGTAGAGCAGCGGTTATTCTGTCGGTAAGCTCGGTTACGGTGAATGGCTTTTTGATGAAGTCTTCCGCACCGAACTTTAACAACTGGTCAATTTCATCCTGCTTTATCACGCCGCTTACGATAATTACCTTAGTGCTTTCTAATTTCGGGTTCTTCTTTATCGTTTGGCAAACTATGTTACCGTTGATGTCGGGCAGCATGTAGTCAAGCAATATCAGATCGGGCTGAAACTGCTCAGTTGTGATACCTGCCTCATAGCCGCTTGATGCAGTCTCAACTTCGAATCTGCCGTCCCGCAAAAGGATTTCAGTTATAAGTTCGACTATTTCACCGTCATCGTCGACTACAAGGACTTTCTTTTTGCCGGACTCAAGATTATCCAGGGGGATGCTATTTTCCTTCATGAACTGGACGAGTTTTTGACGGGGAATTCTGCGGAATTTTGAGCCTGGGACACGGAAGCCTTGTAGTCGACCGGAGTCAAAACAACGGATGATGGTTTGTTGACTGACTCTGCAGATATCGGCAGCCTCTCCGGTCGTAAATAGATCCTTCATGGTAATCCCTTCCTTGTTTAGCCAACTCCGTTTGGAAGAAGGCGTATCCATATTGCCTTCTTGGCCTACTTTAACTACGAAAGTACGCAGTTGTCAAGGATAAAAAAGCAGAGAAAGCCTTGTTTTTTATCCTGATGACAAAGATATTATCGGCCATATGGTGACGCGGGTGCTTTTAGATATGTTCCCTGATCACGATACTTCCAGCCCATTAGGCCAAGGAAGACATTTATATAGCGGCACTTAGAGGATGTTTGGCTTGGATGGTGATCGGCTTTGGTGGAGGTGAGTTTGCATTGGTAGGTTATTGTATAGTCAGCGTCTTATATACTTTTAATTTAGTTCATTTATTCTCCACAGAAGAAGTTAGTGGTAGGTTGTTTTCCGGATGGCAGCTCTGCGTTGAAGTTAGTGACGGCGAGATTAAGACACATTACAGGCACTCACTAAAGAACAAAGAGGTACTTGAGCTTGAAACGTTTACAGCAGTCAGAGGTGCAACATTACTGGCAGCAGTATAGGCCGATGAATTACTACCAGCCCAACGGGGCCGGTAGGACAGAGATGATCACCTGAAACACATATTCCTAAATGTGCGAAAGATTCCTTGCACTACCAAAGTGAATGAAGAATCCGGCCTGCGAATCGCAAGGGAGTTTTTCATTCTTTGGCCAGATACCTCGGCTGCGCTCGGCATGACATGCGTGGCGTTAAGCAGATGTCCCGACCACGTTTGTGCAAAGTGCGATCAAACGCTATCAGTATGAGAGCAACTCAAGAGACTTGCCACAAAGTACTATATGGCTTTTGCAGCGGCGCTATCAACCAACCAGGTGACTTTGTCAAGAACCGGCCAGAGAGTGTGAATAGGATACCTCACTTCATCCGGTTCGCTGGTTAAAACCTCTTTCAGAATACCGGCCTTTTCCTCTCCAGAGACCAGCACCGCCAAGTGAGATGCGGCACACAGAACCGGATTAGTCAGTGTAATCCTGTTAAGCTTCTCATGCAATGCGTAGACAACAGATGCCAGATTGTCGGTATCGAAAGGTGCATAAGAATTGGGAAACAGAGAACCGGTATGTCCTTCAACCCCCATACCGAGAACAATCAAATCAAAAACTGGAATGCGATTTTCACTTAAGCTGAAAACATTGCGAATTGTCTCTTCGTAGATTTCAGCTGCGACCTTAACATCATCGTACTCAGTCGGGATCCGATGAATGTTGTCTTTAGGAATGGCAACCTTACTAAGAAAGGTATCGGCCGCCAGCTTGTAATTACTCGGCTCTGAGTTAGGCGGAACGTATCGCTCGTCCACCCAGAACAATTGTACTCTATCCCAGCGCAGAGCTTTCGCTTTTGGCAGTTCGCCCAGCAATTGAAAAAATCGCCTCGGTGTGTGTCCTCCCGATATTGCAACGTAGAAAGCGTCTTTGGCTCTTATCGCCTTATTCGCAGTGCTGATAAAGAGCTCAACGCTTCTCTGAGCAAGACTTTCCTCGTCGGTAACAATCTCAAGATTTGGTTTATACTCTGCTGCCGTTTCCATGACGCCACCAACTTCTCAGGCTCGCGGAAAGGTGCTCTATTGACTCATCTGTGGTTCAAATCCAAAATAAATTTTGGTCCGCTGAGCAGTCCTTTCACTGGGCCGAAAGTACACGAGGTAGTGCTTTTCGTCCCAGGATCATCCCCTTCCGCACTTCATAACCGAATGCCAAAATACTATTATCCCTGTTGTACGTCGATTTAGCCAGAAAAAACTTTCTAATAATGGAAAATCTTGGATTCGGATTAGCTGCGACTTGATAAGCTTCAGCCGACTAAGAACTTATAAGCCGCAAATGGAGTGTGAGCGAAATCAGGCATAAAAATTTACGTAACATCTGTAACATTCCACATAAATGCCTTTATACCTTCTGAACCGTACTCTTTGCGTATTTTTCGCACGTTTTCGAAGACTTGGCCTGCGACGTCTTCGGCAAGGACAGTCGCTATCACGTTGTTCGCTTTGGGCCAAATATGGCTCAGTAAGTGTGGTCCGCTACTTGATCCCTTTCCGAGAACTTTTGTCCACTTTGTATAGCCTTGCGCTTTGGCGCTGTCCAGTAGCTCGATAACTTCATCGTCAATAGCTTCGTTGTAACAGATCAGCACAATTTTCATTGGTTCGCCTTTCAAGCAACACTTTTCCGAACCCGCGATACAGAAGTGCCCCTGCTAAAACCAGCGAGGATGCTGTACATGGTGGGGATAAACACCAATGTCACCAATGTTGAAACTAGTAAGCCACCCACAACAGTCAGCCCCAGAGGGTTCCATACCTCAGAACTTTGTCCTTTACCAAAAGCCATCGGTATCAGGGCAACAATCGTGGTCAAGGCCGTCATAAGAACCGGCCTTAACCTGGTTTGCCCTGCTTGTCGTATAGCTTCCTTCATCTCCAGACCTCTGGCACGAAGGATGTTAATATAATCCACGAGCACAATTGCGTTATTCACTGCCACGCCAATCAACATTAACAAACCGAGAAAGATTACGACGCTGATATGATGGCCGCCCAGAAATATGGCCACAATAGCCCCGCTGAACGCAAACGGAATTGAAAACAATACGACGAACGGATGAAGCAGTGACTCGAACTGAGAAGCCATAACCATATATACCAAGGCCGTGCCTACAATCAAAGCCAGTATAAGCCAGAAGAAGGACTCCCGCTGCTCCTCGACCTGGCCAGCCATATATATCTCGACCCCCTCAGGGATGTCCAGCTTTGCTATTTCAGCTTCTATATCGCTGGCAACCTCTCCAAGCGAGCGCTTGTAAATGTTACCTTCCACGTTAACAATTCGTCCCTGGTCCTTGCGTTGGATCTCGACCGGCCCAAATTCGATATCGGTCTGCGCCACGTTGTCTACACGTACCAATTGTCCACCAGGCAAACGAATTGTTGTCGCCTGAACCTCACGTAAGTCCTGACGGTACTTCTCCTGCAGGCGAACAAATATGTCATACTCATCTCCCTTAACACGATACATGCTCGCCTGACGGCCATAAAAGGATGCCCTGATTGTATCACCAATGACCGATACGTTCAGCCCCATAGCTGAAGCCTTGGCACGGTCCACATTAACCCAAATTTCCGGCCTTCCCTTAACTCGGGATACCCCAACGTCTACCGTTCCAGGAGTATCCTCTACAATCTTTTTTATCTTGGCAGCGATTTCGTCCGTTAGTTCCATATCGTCGCCGATGATGTTGATTGTCAACGGTAGACCACCACCTAAAAACATGTTTTCCATCGGGTCACCCGTGCTTATAGAAAACTTTTCAATCTGCAATATACCTCTGGACTCGTTAAGACGCTGCCTAATACTTGCAGCAATGTCTGCAACAACGCGCTCACGCTGTACTTTAGGCACCAATTTGGTACCGAAAGTACCGATATGAGCACCTTCTCCGCCAGACGATGGCCCCCTACCACCCCCACTAACTCCACATCTTGTGAATATGGTGACCCTGTCACTTTCCGGTATTTCCTCTTTCAAAATATCTTCGAGAGCCTCCATTGTACGAGCAGTCTCCTCTACACGCGTACCGACGGGTAGCTCTATCGTACCCTGAATGAAACCTGTGTCTTCTTCGGGCATAAACTCACTTCCAAGAAGAGGAACTAAAAACAAACTGGCAACAAACAAAGCAAGGCCAACCATAACAACTATCATACGATGACCAAGCGCCCAAGAAAGAACTTCGGCATAACTACTTGCAAGCACATTAAACATCTGCTCCGTTTTTGAAAAGAACCTGCCATGCCTGCCTTTTTGCAGGGACGCACGCATCAATGTGGATGAAAGCATAGGAGTAAGAGTAATAGCCGAAAACAGAGAAGCAAGTAAAACAATACTTATAACGACTGCGAACTCGGTGAAGATGATCCTGGTGATCCCCTTAACAAAAAGGATTGGGAAAAAAATACATATCGTCGTTAGCGTGGAAGCGGTTATAGCCATCGCTACTTCGGAAGTTCCATACGCGGCTCCTTCTTTCGGGCGCTCGCCTTGTTCCCGATGCCGTGTAATATTCTCCAGCACCACAATAGCATTATCCACAACCATACCTATAGCGATTATCATGGCAAACATACTCATCATATTGATGGTATAATCGAGAAAATAAATCAGTATGATGGCTACTATAAGTGAAAATGGTATCGTAAGTGCAATTACAAGAGTCGCCCGCCACTGACGAAGAAAAACAAGAACAACCGACATGGCCAGCAATCCGCCTATCAACAAAGTACTGGAAAGGTCGTGAATTGTCCGCTCAATGTCCTCGGATGAGTCCATAACATTTATCACTTTGATGTCAGGCGGCAGATTCGTCTTTAACTCTTCCATCCTTTTGCGAACGAGACGTGCCACTTGCACAGTGTTTGCCTCAGATTGTTTTTGAACAATTACTATACCACCGCGCTGGCCGTTGATTCGGACATACAGTTCGATCTCCGCGAATCCATCCTCAACTGTCCCGATATCTGAAAGCTTTACGATTGAACCATTACGCGATTTTAAAACAATCTCGCGCATAGGCTCGACCTCTTTGAACTCACCGGGTACACGAACCAAGTAATCGGTCAGACCCATTTTGACATTTCCAGCCGATGTATCTTTATTCTCGTTCATAATGGCCAAAACAACATCCTGCGGCGAAAGCCCATAACTGGCGAGACGTTCTCTGTCAAATTCAACGTTGATCTGACGATGCAAAGGTACATAAGCACTAGCGGTCCCTACGCCGGGCAGCCGTTTAAGAGGGTCTGCAATCTCGTCTTCAAGGATATCTTCGAGTAGAGGATAGCTTTCCTCAGCCATTATCCCATAAACCATAATTGGGAATTGCGATATATCAAATTTCATAACGCGAGGTTCTTCTACTTCGTCAGGAAGCTCCATCTTTGCCATTCCTACGGCGTCTCTTACTTCATTGGCTCTCGTATCGATGTCTGTCTCCCACTCAAATGTCAGCGTTATGGTTGACATATCCTCCATAGATGTGGAGGTTATATGGTCCAATTCGGGAACGGTAGAAAGATAACGTTCGAGTATCTCGGTTACTTTGCTCTCCACCTCTTCGGGGGCAGCTCCAGGATATTGTGTTACAACCGAGATAGCAGGCAAATCCATCTCTGGCAGTAAATCGATAGGCAATAAGGCCAGACAAAGAACTCCAACCATCAAAGCGCCGAGAAATATCATAAAAACCGTAACAGGCTTTTTCACCGAGAATTCCGGAAGATTCATTTTTCCATCTCCTGAATAACCTCAACCGCTTGTCCGTCCTCTATCTGTCTGTGACCCCGCGTAACGACCAGCTCACCAACCGACAGTCCTTCCAGCACCTCATAATATTCGCTTTGCAATAATCCGAGCTTTACCTCTCTTCGATGCGCATTACCTGCATTGGCAACAAAGACATATACACGATCATGCTCTCTGATCAGCGCTGAGTCGGGAACAACAACGACGTTTTCCCTCTCCTGCAGGACTATAGTCATTCGTGCAAACATGCCGGGCTTTAACCTCATACCGGGATTGGGCACGCGAATTTCCACCTTAGCGGTTCGTGTTACAGGATCGACGGCCACGCCGACTCTATAAACGGTCCCCTCAAATGTATCCTGCGGATAGGCATCCGTATTAACATGCACCACCGTCTCGCCCGGCACCAACTGTGGTAGATAACGTTCGCCGACACCACCAAGGACCTTTAAAGTCTTTATATCGACGATTTTTATAAGCGTAGTTGTCGGCCCAACCATATCACCCTCATCGACGTATCTGTCTGATACAACCGCCGTGATAGGAGCTTTTATGGTGGCCTTATCAAGTGTGATCTCGGCGGTGGCGAGCGCTGCTTCGGCCTGCTTGACGTTGGCATCGGCAACTAACAATCCTGCTTTGGCCCTTTCATAAGCGGTACGGGCAGCATCATATTGCTGCTCGGGTACAGCACCTGCTTGGTAAAGGTTTTCAATTCTTTTTTTCTCTCGCTCGGCATCTTCGAAAGTGACTTTGCTGGCCTCCATGTTTGCTTTAGCTGTCTGAAGAGCAGCCTGAGCCTGGTGAACCGCCGCATCCAATAAGTCCCGCTCGAGCATCGCGATAACTTCTTTAGCTTTTACTGAAACACCAACTTCTATTGTAGTTCCATTGCTCAAACTTAACCGCTCGAGACGCCCACTAACCTCGGGGATAACTTCGACGCTAACCAAGGGTTCAATCGTGCCGGTTATAGCAACTGTCTCAACGATATCTAACGCACCTACAGGTTCAGCAATTACCTTAAGTGGACCGTCATCAATATCGTTGGCATTAGCTGCTTTATCAGATAATCTTCCTTCATATACGCTCCACGCTACCAGTGACACCAATGCAGCCACTACTATCAAGATTGTAAGCTTTCTAACAACTTTCATTTCTTAACTCCTATACCAGAGGCACAAAGTTTCAAAGCAGCAAAGGGACAAAAGCACAAAGAACTATGTTCCTATCGCACCTGTTCGGAGGTGATAGTTTTAAACTTCGCCAATGTTCCCATGGCCTTTTGCAAGTCAAGCTTCGCAGTCACGTGTGAATATATGGCCTGATAGTAGTTTGTCCTTGCCGTGGTCAGAGCCGCCTGAGCATCGATCATCTCAACTTGCGTGTTTGTCCCCGCTCTATAACCCACTTCCGCCAGCCGCAATCCTTCTTTTGCCCTATTAAAATTGAGCTTTTGCGACTGGACGAATTCATTGGCGTCCTGGATGCTCAGCAGGGCTCTGGTTAATTCAAACAGAGCTGTCTCTTCTGCATCTATCAAGTCTATCTGCGACTGTTTAACCCGTGCCTTCTGCTGGACAAGTTCGCCCTCACGGGCAAAGCCGTCAAATATGGGTAGTGTTGCTGTTACGCCAGCCTGCCAGGCACGGCCCCACTCGATTTCCATCGTGTTGTGGGGGTCGGGCTTCGACCATGTATTATTGTAATATCCGCCGATAGTCGGGAAATATCGGCTCTTAAATATTTTGATTAGTTCCTTTTGGTACTTTATGTCGAATTCCCGGCTGAGCAAATCGGGGCGGTTCATAAAAGCTGCTTCAACAGCCTGCTCCATAGTCATTTCTGAAGAAACATAGACTAACTCGTCTGAAAGAGTGAAGTCACTATCTTGTGAGACGCCCATTACTTTAAGCAGATTTGCTTTTGCAACATTGATGGCGTTTTTGTTCTTTATCAGTTCTGCCTGGAAATTAGAAAGCTCGACTTCGGCTCGTAGGACATCAAAGTCGGATGCCACGCCACCTTGCCGTTTTTGCTTGACGCTATCAAGATGTGCCTTAGCTGAGCGAACGGCATCGGTGCTGATTTGCAACAGATGCTGACTGAGCAGGACGTCGTAATAGGAGTGCTCTGCAGCGTAGACTATCTCCTGAACCGTTGCCCGAACAGCCTCATCCGCAAGTAAAGTGGCCAGACTCGCGGCGTTGAGCCCTGCTATTATCGATCCGCCAGCGAAAATCGGCTGAGTGACTATCAGGCCAACTGAGTAATTGTCAAGGTCACCAAACTGAATACTTCTCTTGTCTTCTCCTGTATCGATATCGAATGATGTGACCTCGTCCAACCGTGTGTACTCACCTGATAGACCGACGCTCGGCAGAACAGCCGAGTGGGCTTGCAGCCGCTGGCCGCGAGCAATTTCCTTCTCCTCCAACGTGCGTTGAAGAGTTTTGTTATTGCCCAAAGCCAGTTTAATGCAATCTTCCAGGCTCAGTTCGCCGCCTATGCGGATTCGGGACTTTTCTTTATGATCCTCTCTGCTTTTCCACTGCCGATACGCAGCCTCTCGCGATAAGCTAACTTCATCATAAAACTGCTCACTACTGACACAGCCGGCCAATGTTACTACTAATGCAAGATAAAAGCATAAGACCAGCAGAATCCCAACGATTAAGGTAATTTGTCTTCTCATTGGGTTCCTCCCTCAAGGCAAGCTCTAATGCCCGCAACTGAGAACTTTACAATGTGGTCGATTGCTTCATTCAGGTCAAATTTCAGTATTTCTGGTTCGCCAGTTTGCTCAAACATAACTTTTACATGCAGTGCGTGCATTAGTTGCCCTACGAATGACAGGATCACCAGCACAATCTTCGACCTATCTAACTGCGGGCAAACTGATAGCAAGGCACCGCGAAAAGCAATTGTCGTTGGCACAATTAGCTCCTTAACGAATATATCTTCCGGCAGCCGTTGGTCAATCATCTCCCGTGCCATAAGCTTGATGAACCGAGGTACCTTACTTTCGTTCATCAATGGCTCAATGAATGAATCTGCAACCGCCCTGAGAAGGTCCTCTAGCTGGGGCGAACCATTTTCCTGCGACATCACGTTATCAATACTGGAAATGCGTATTTCCCGCATTAAGAACAAATGACGCCGCCATACTTCCAGATATAGATTATCCTTTCCACCGAAGTGGTAGTTAACCGAAGCGATGTTGCAGTCCGCTGCGGCGGCAATATCGCGTATACTCGTGCCGGCAAAGCCATGTTCGCAAAAAAGCTCCTCGGCTGTATCAAGTAGCCTGTCCCGGACACTCTTTTCAGAGGCTCGATTTGCTTTGTGATCCTCTGAGTTAGCCATTTAATAACTCCTAAACACGCGTTTGATACGTTAGTTTAAAACGATTGTTTGGCAAATTCAAGTTGTTTTTTAGATTTTTTTAAGAGTAGTCGGTTCTGTTCATAGAAGGCAGGTAATAATTGGGCAAAATCATACCTTTTAGAGAGTATGTATTTAGCCTGAAAATCACTGTTCTTGAGCGAAAAACAAAGGTCGTGAAGGAACAGAACGAAAGTTCACAAAACAGAGATATGGATAAAAGCCACCCCCAGAAAAGGCCACCTTTTTCAAAAGAATAGCCTTTGCCGTTAAGTTGTCACTTTCAGTAGTCTTTAAGAGGTCTAATCCAATCGGGCCAATTGCTGGGAACAACACCGCCAGCCAGTGTCCAGAGCCCCTCTGTGTCAAATGTCCTGTGCCACTTTAGCGTCCAGAGCTCCTTAAGGCCGACCTTTCGCGCTGAGAAATCCAAGAAAACACAGCCTACAAATCCATCATGCCGATTAATGCAGCAACGTGCCATGCTATTGTCAGCAGTCCAGGCTGCAAACTCGTACTCGGCAGGCTGATCAGCGTCCCATGGCCAGAGGTCGAAACGCAAACTATCCAAAAACAGTGGTACGTTATTTGCGTTCTTCACATTGGGGGTCCTCCAGTTATCCACGGTGCTGCTGTTATGAGTATCTCGCTGTGCAGGATTATTTGTGGCGAGGACATGGCCATTTATACCATAGCTACCCGCAATACCATCCGGATTCAAATAGGATTCTTTATAGATGCCCCAGGCGTTGAAGATATTAAGCGACTTTATGGTGGCACCATTTTCGTCAGCAACAGGTTTCTTAGCAGTCGGGCAGAACCATAGCTTGTTTTTCTTGTAACTCTGATAGCGGTTTTCAAGACCGGCTATCTAAAACCGCCCGGAGCTTTCGTTACCGCTCCAAAAGTTGCCGTTATTGGATTCCGTATACATCGCACAGACCAGATTCCACTGCTTGAGGTTCGATAAGCACCCTATTGTTCTGGCTTGCTCCTTCACTCGCTGCATGGCCGGCATTAAAATCGACATCAATAATGCGATTATAGCGATCACCACCAAAAGCTCTATTAATGTAAAACCCTTTCGTATTAGCATAATTAATGTTCCAGCCTTTTGAAAATTCCTCCAATCTGATACTACCTAACAATATAGCAACTTTTACCTTATATTATAGCATTCTGTCAGTGAATCAACTGTGCAAAAACCATGTTTTTCGTGGTACTCGAAGTCAACTCAATCCATCGTCACAAGAGTCGTTATTGGAAACACTTGGATATCTATATCCCCTTTATATCACGCTGGATTACTAAACATTTTATTCTTGATATTTTAACCGCAGATGAGCGATCCAATATTTGTTTGACCGAAGCAGCCAATAAGTTATAATACAATTTAGGTCGCTGGGGGTGGCCCGCGTCAAGCAGGTCTGAGATACAACCCCTTGAACCTGATCAGGACAACCGCTGGCAAGCAAACGCGACACTAAAGAATGCCTTGCAAAGCCACGGATATGCCTGCGTAGGAAAGCGATTAGAATAATCAGAATTGTATAACCAACGACCCAAAAAGTTAATCGCTTCCTACAGAAGCGATTTTTTTTGTTTTCTCAAAGGATATGGTAAAATGACGACGCAACTAAAGGCAGCACGAGCGGGGACAATTACCAGCGAGATTGAATTTGTCGCTGACTCTGAAGGGATCGGCACCAAGCTTATCCTCGACGAACTCGCTGCGGGGCGTCTTGTAATCCCTGCAAACAGACTGCACCTGAAAACTAACTTGAAGCCGATAGGCATAGGCAGAGTGCTATCTACAAAGGTTAATGCTAATATCGGCACCAGTACAGAACGCTCTTCAGTGCAGGATGAAATCGAAAAGATGCGTGTAGCAATCTCTGTCGGTGCCGATACGATAATGGACCTGAGCACGGGAGGCGATATAGACAGCATTCGTAGCGAACTTTTAGCCCAGTGCCCTGTGCCTTTCGGAACCGTGCCGATCTACCAGGTTATAAAAGGGCGAAATGTCGAAGACATAGATTGCGATACGATTTTTCAAGTCATCGAAAAACAGGCAAAGCAAGGCGTGGATTTCTTTACTATTCATGCCGGCGTGTTAAGAGAGCACTTACCTTTGCTTCAAAATAGAGTGGCCGGCATCGTGAGTCGAGGTGGAGCACTACTTGCCAAATGGATGTTGCACCACAACAGGCAGAATCCCCTGTACGAGATGTTCGATGATTTATGCGGCTTGATGGTTGAGTACGATGTCTGTTTTTCACTGGGTGATGGCCTTCGTCCCGGTGCCATAGCCGACGCCACTGATGAGGCCCAAATCGCAGAATTGAGGACGATAGGTGAACTTACTCAGCGGGCACAGGAAAAAGGCTGTCAGGTTATGGTCGAAGGACCCGGTCATATCCCATTCGACCAGATACAATATAACATGCAAATCCAGAATGAGATTTGCCGAGGTGCTCCATTCTATGTTCTTGGGCCCCTCGTGACGGACATCGCAGCCGGCTACGACCACATTACGTCGGCGATAGGCGGAACCGCCGCTGCTTACTATGGCGCATCGTTCCTTTGCTATGTGACACCAAGAGAACACCTTGGTCTTCCAAATGCTGATGACGTCAGAGCAGGCGTTGTGGCAGCTAAAATCGCAGCACATGCTGCCGATATTGCTCGCGGCTTAAAAGGTGCTGCCGAGCGCGACAGAAAACTGAGCATTGCGCGAACAAACCTCGATTGGAAAATGCACCTGGCTGAGTCCCTCGATCCCAAAACGGCTGACGCAATGCATCGTGAGGCTTGCAGAGAAATGGGGACAGAGAAAGTCTCTGACGCAGATTATTGCTCCATGTGCGGCCAACAGTGGTGCAGTTTAAGAATAAATAGAGAAATCAGTCAGGCGCTGAAATCTAAAGGCACTGCAAACGTGTAGATTCACCAGAATACTTCTTTGAATCGTACGTTTGTCATCCTGAGCGAAGCGCAGCGGAGTCGAAGGATCTCAGACACGAAATACGCTTCACGAGATACGATATTTGAGATACGCTTCCTTAGCCGGCCCTGCTTGCCCTCCGAAGCTGGTTCCTTCGTAGCCGGTTCCTTAGTAGCTGGTTCCTTCGTAGCCTTGGCGAAGGAGGATGGCGAAGGGGGGAGCTTGTGCCCAAGGTGCGCAGCCGAATGGGCAGGAATCCATTTTTTGTCATTGCGAGTGAAGCGAAGCAATCTCTGTACGCTACCCGCTAAACGCTGTCTTTTTTTCTTTGCTTTTTCCCTTCTTTTATGTTATTTTCTGTCGCTAAAGGCGTGAGGCATCCGGGAGCGGAATACTTCGTTGAATTGTCCGTTTGTCATCCTGAGCGAAGCGCAGCGGAGTCGAAGGATCTCAGACACGAGCCACGGATCACAAGCGACGATTTTTATTGCATTCGCCCTTCTTTTATGCCGATAATACGCATTGAAAGAGAAACAGCCCCCCAGAGCGGAAACAACACGAGATATCCATCCTCCGAAGTAGAACTTCTACGGAGGACGGACAAAACTATTTGGCGGGAATTGTGGGTTTTGGTAGTTTGGGCGCACAACTGGGGCTGACACCCGCGGCTTTTTGATCATGTGACATATTCTTACTGATGTGAACATGCCTATATCAACAACAGGATATGAATTGTATCAAGAACAGAACATCCCTTCAGAGTACACCACTACAAAAGGGCCAATGAAGTTGCCAAATTCTCAAATCTGTCAAGATTTACTTGAACATATCTAGAGGAGGAAGATTATGAGCTTTCCACTTCTGTACAAACTCTTGTATACCTCTGATTCCTTGGAACCTCCAATATCCATATTCAAGAAAGGGCGTTTCCTCCCCAAAAACCGGGCCAAGATTAATATATGGTACACCGGCTTCCGCAAGCAATTGAATTGCAATTCCATCCTCATTGCTCGCGTTAGCGTACAACCTAGGCTCTAGTTCAGACATATAATCACCTCTTTTTATAATCAATCGTTTACTTATCAACCCAATCGTAAAGATTTGGCCAGAATGTATTCTGCGGCCAAGTCTCGTAACTCAATCTTTCTGTTCCCTTGATTTTCACACCATGCAGGTTCTCAGATTCACCAATTAGCATACATATTTCGTCTATATTAACAGACTGGAAGATTTCTTTAAAAACTCGCTTTTTTCTTCCAATTTCCGCTCCCCAATAATCGCTTTCCCAATCGCTTCTTTCTTTTGAGCTTTTGAAATCGTATGTACCTAGAACTTCTTTCTCCAATTTCTGTTGAATTATATTTTGATCTTCTTTCCAAATCTGCTCATTTTTATCTTTCCATTTAGTTCTAGCCGCAGAAAGGCTTGAAGGCGGATCAACAAGTCTTGTTTCTAACTCATTAAACAACCTCATAATAGCCGACCGGTTCAGATCTTCTTCGGTAGAAAAAATGAATGCTTCTCGGTTCTCCTGCTTACCCATTAATTGAAAATTATACTCTAGCTCTCCTTTAACTCCGCCATGAAACTTCCCTTCTAACAAAGGCCTAACAGCAATGACACCATTATCGCTTTGATCAACCAGTGTATAATCTCTGGATATTGTCTGTTTGCCATATATATATTTCCAGAGAAGTGAAAGAATATGAGAGACTGCCAAGTTTAGAGGTTCATTTTTATCTTGACTAAGTTTGTACTCAAGAGGATTAAGTGGATTTTTGTCTTCTACTCCAGGAGGAAGGCGTGGAGATAATAATTGATCTTTATATGGGTGACCCCATCTTTGACTAAGCTCAGGATAGTAGTGATATTTGTCCTTGTCCAACTTCTCACGCTTGATGATAAGCTCATCAATTGACGTTGGGAAAAAAAGGACAATATTTTTATTTTCATGATCCAAAATTTTCTCAATAAACGTTTCTAATTTGCCTACAAAAGAGGTTAGGAATTCAGCAGACTCCTCACGAATTGTAGTGATTGGGTGGGACAAGTAGTAAATCTTTAAATTTTCAATAGAACCCTGTATAAGTCTCTTTACCATGAAATCTGGATGCTTGGTTGAAACAACGAATAATTTGGTACCTAAGAAATTCGCTATGGTTCGAGAAAGACTGACTTCCATTTCTCTCCAGTTTAAAAGCGAAATTATATTAAACACAGAGTAAAATATAGCATCCAGGGGCTGTATTCGTTTTTTATCCAACATGTAATGATACATTTGGTTTTCATCCATCAATCTTCTATAGACATCATAAATATCATCAACGAAGACAATTATCATTCTAACCTTTTCCTTTAACCGTTGTATAACATTAAAGTCTACCGGTGAAAAAAGTTCGCGTTTTTTTTGATGATAATAGGTGGCGTGGAAAGTTAGAAATTCTGATGGAGATAACTTTTGAACCGCTTGGGCAAAACCCTCCCGCCAATAACGAAATTGCACGTATTGTGGTTGATATATAAATTCACTAAAAGGCATCTTGCTTTTATTTGAAGCCTCGTCATCTACGGAGATAGGTTCCTTACCAGCTAACGTTTTTATGCATTTTTTCACTGCTACACCTGACTGACCAGTAACAAGTATTACCCCATTCTCATTTGCCCCTGCCGCGCTCATAATCTCTTACCCTATCAAACAATATAAATACTTTTTAACGTTATTCAACGCGCCCAAACAAATCTCAAGGTCCATATATCATGGAAACAGTTTTGTGTGAGTATAGAGGGAACGTACGAAAATGCAATTTGTTTTTTGGAATCAGATATTTTTTGTGGACATGTGGAACAAGATTGCGCAAACAGATGATCCATTAATATTGGCGAAAATAATTAAAAGAAACAAAGATACTTGGCTTTTGGCCCGGTCGAAGATGAGTTTTTTAACCTTTGATTTCCGGGACACCATACTTAATTCAAATTCGGTGAACTAAAGGTTCCTGGACAATTTCTTGGGTGAATTAAAGGTGTCCGCCTGCCCCATAGGGGGTACTTTTTTGTAAGGGCAGCATATAATCAGTGGTTCGATCTGCTTGACTGCAGTTCCTTCGACTTCGCTCCCCGCACCAATTAGACGTGAGTTCGCACTCAATTCGTGCGGGGCAGGCAGGATGACCAAAAAAAGCGATTTTTTGGCCGTTTTTTTGTCGTCTTTTGTTTGAAAATATGTTAAAAGGCCCGCGTGTTTGCCAGCCCATTAGGGGCCAGCAGGCAAACGATAACCCGCCCGGAGCTTGCCCGCCTCTGGCGGGGCGGCGATAAATAGACATTTCAGATTTCTCATCTGTACTTGTCCGCCAGCTTGTCCATCGTAGCTTTAGCGAAGATGGAAGCCCCCGTTCTCATGTTTTCATCGCATCCAGCTCAATAAAAGCGATTGGCGAAAATATAAAAACCGGCAGCCACGCCCACAGCTCCGGCATTACTCTGTTGAATACAACCTCGGTTGCAAACATCTTGCAGACAAACGTCGTTACGAAGCATGCCACCGTCAAGGCAAAGCTAATTAGAATAGCTGACTTCATCGACTTAGGGTCATGACATACCAGTATCGGCAGACTCACCATCAGCATGACCAGATTAATGATTGGGTCGGTGATGCGGAAATGCTTTTGGCTATAAAGCTGGGCAACGTCCTTGATTTTTGCTCGTTGTGCCGCAAGGGCGGCCAACTGTCGGGAACTGAGCAACGTTTTGTATTCAGCTTTACGTCTGACAGGAAGGTCTTTTGGAGTAAGGTCGCGAGCATCATAAAAAGCAATTGGCTGAGGGCCTTTTGTGGAGTCTTTTTCTATGAATCGGCCGTTAACCAAGTCCCATTTGCCTGTCTCCCAGTTGTAAACAGCTTTTTCGGCCATTATACGCCCGACCACCTCCCAAACACCCGGTCTGGCCATGCTGCTCCGCGTGATAATAGTGGGCCGAAATAACGTTGCAGTTTCTACATCGAACCTTTGGGAGCAGATAAGCGAACCGTTCTCATCGGTGAGAAACCATACGTCGTATGATTCCTGGCTGGGAAGCTCGTCGTGATCGCGAACCAGCTTGTCGCTCAATGATGGTATTAGAAGTTCCTGGTCCAGTATTAACAGGGCGGTAAATAATAGTGCCAAAACGATAACAGGTCCAGCCACTCGCTTCAGACTAACGCCGGAAGCCATTATAGCCACCAACTCGTTTGCTCGTACCATTCTGCCAAATGAGAAGGCTGCTGCGACAACCGTTATCATTCCAGCAAAATCTCTGAAGTAAAGTGTCATGTTCAGGCCGTAGAAGAAAAGCATGTTTTTTAGAACCGTCAGCGTACCAAGGTCGGTGTGTTCAGCAAATTCATCGAGGTTCACGAACAGGTCGATGATGATTCGTAAGCCCATCAGGACACAGAAGGAGATTGCATAACCAATTAGAAAATTCTTGGCAATGTATTTGTCGAGTTTCTTCATGGCCGAATATTTCCCGTCAAGGCTCAAATATAATCATAAAATTAATGTTTCAACAATCTGTAGTAAATCACTACTGCCAGTAAACACAGCACTGCGAATCCCGACCACATCAAAGCTATCCCCGAAATATTTTGTGAACCGAGGTTTTCAGCAATATGTTTACCGCTTATTATTCCAACTATGAGAACAGCAGCAGGTATACAGCTAGCTGCGAAGGCACTTAACAAGTGTCCCCCTCTCTTGACAATACCGAGGCCGATGCCGATCAGTATCATTGGGACGCAGCCAATTCCAAAAACCAGCCGAGAATGTAACTCCGCCTGTATCTCAACCAAAGTCTTTTGTATCATTGTGCCCAACGCATCCTGCAACTGTCTGAGTTTTGGACTTGGTTCGTTCTGCAATGCCGAAGCGATCGCCTCTGGACGGACATCTAGCAACAAATCGCCGGATTTAAAATTCTCGGTCACACTCTTTGGCGGAATCAGGCCTCGAATAATATGTCGCATCTTAGTATACTCAGAGCCGTCAACTCGTGCATTATAGATATCCATCGTCAGGGTCGGTGCGATCTCATCACCTTCGATATGGATAAGGGCCTTTGGTGCACGCAGTGTATGGACAAGTTCTCCACTATCGGCATTATACTCTCTGGCAATAACACCCTCGGATAATTGCACCTGCCTCTGACCTTTTACGCTGCATTGAGCGGCGTTGAATTCAACAGAGTTTGGACTGCCAAGCAAAGGGTAAAAATTATCCATATCGTTACTTATCTTGTTGGTAATATCCTCTGCCAACAGTTCCGTGGTGAACCGCGCGCACACTTGCCGCGCCAGTTTTGCCACAGGGTCAAAACGCATTAGGTTGGCCTTGATCCTTTTCATCTCATCGATTTTTTTGAACTTTATCTCGTCGCCTAAAAGCGGTCCACTTTCTGTTGCGAAAGAAAGCCACTCTATGTAAAACCACACCTCGTCGTCAGCGGCCATCTGGTTTGTTTTGTATGCCGTTATTTGTACTTCATCAAATCTTTCTTGCGGATTGAAGTGTACCTTGGCACTTTCGGCTGTGATTATCTTCTCAATTCCCTTGTCCGTGGCTTCAACAACGACTACCCCTAAGAGCGTGTCTGTCTGTGGATTGGCGTAGTCAGCATAAATCAGGTAATTCTCATCGGGAGGCAGTTTGTAGTAACCTCTTCGCTGAATATTGCGAAAGAGTATCTGCTTGGCATCGGCTTTTAGTGATTTCTCTGCGAGGTGCACAAAATAAGGCATCACGTGAAAGCTCAGCAGCAGATTGGCAATCGCGACCATAACAGCCAGCGCCAGACCAGGATAAATTAGTGTCAGCAGACTTATCCCGCTTGCCCTGCACGCATCGACCTCGTTGTCACCGGCAAGCCGTCCATAAACCAGAGCAGTCGCAAACAGAGCTGCCATCGGCAATACAAACGTTAGAGTTATTGGAAGAAAATAACCCATGATATGAACTACCTGCCGTGGTCCCACGCCATATTCCTGTATCGGCTGCAAAATACCGCCCAGCGTAAGCATTAGCCCAAGCGCTATCACCGCCAGCACAAATACTCTCGCAAGCTCGCGAAATATATATCTATGAAGAGTAAAAACCATTTTGTATGTTTCTCAGCCAGTGTCTACTTACTGGTAATAGTCCACTAAATACTATTCGGTGTAACCTCCTTTGCAACAGAATTTTCCCTTCTCCCTGTAGGAGTATTGCCGCTAAAAAGACCTTCATCTACGCTTCTCAGCATAACATTTAGCCTGACAGTCAGAGTTACAGAGATGATGGCCTCATTCGTCTAATGTGCGCAAGCGGATCTGCCCATCCTGCCCCATTTAGCATCCCCCAATCGCTCGCGCCCTATTGCTCTGTTGAAAACCTAAAAAACTGTCATTCCGAGCGCACCGTAAGGCGTCCCTTAGGGGAGGCGAAGCCGAGTCGAGAAATCCCTCGGCTTGGCTCGGGACAGGTCTGTTTATAATGGCTAAGCCATAAATAGATTTCTCCACTACGCCCCTTAGGGGCTTCCATTCTCCGTCCCTTGGGGACTGCGAAGGATGAATCGGTCGAAATGACAACGGAACTTTTCAACAGAGCCACGCCCTATCGCAGAATTTTCTTGGTGTGAATATCGTTTACGGTATGTCCAGAGGGTCGATTTCCTTGATTCTGTCGGTGTATATCTCGTACGAGTATTCTTTTAGAAGTTCTTCTCTGTATTTGGCCAGGATTGCCCGTCTCTGTTCGTCCATCATCCGCCCTTTGACATTGCCTTTCATACCTTCAGAATATTCCCTTGGTTGTGCTGGTCTCCTTTCTAATATACTGACGATACGCCACTTTATTCCATCGCTGTAAAATCCTTTGATAGGCCCGATTATGTCGTTTGGCTCGCCTTTGGATAGGTCTTTCCAGAATATACCTTCACTGCTCGGATATAC
>Ga0315532_1000707_pt1 | contig 26466 bp, 21 predicted proteins | sample SalMarWE160370MG_FD_203082 | JGI IMG/M metagenome (GOLD analysis project Ga0315532, IMG submission 203082) | Salt marsh sediment microbial communities from the Plum Island Ecosystem LTER, Massachusetts, United States - Salt Marsh Sediment WE1603-70 ...
CACACGCTACAATGGATGATACAGAGGGTTGCCAAGGAGCGATCCGGAGCTAATCCCTTAAAATCATCCTCAGTTCGGATTGCAGGCTGAAATCGCCTGCATGAAGTCGGAGTTGCTAGTAACTGCAGGTCAGCTATACTGCAGTGAATACGTTCTCGGACCTTGTACACACCGCCCGTCACGCCATGGGAGCTGGCAACACTTGAAGTCGATGGGCTAACTTGTGATTAACAAGAGGCAGTCGCCTAAGGTGGGGTTGGTGACTGTGACGAAGTCGTAACAAGGCAGCCGTACGGGAACGTGTGGCTGAATCACCTCCTTTCTAAGGAGTCATAAGCGAGAAACTTAGGGATTCCTAGGTCGGTCGACAGACTGGGAAGTCTGTCGTTGAGTGTTTGAAATTTTTCCTTCCTTCCACTATTCAGTTGTTAAAGACCTTCCATCTATAATACGCTTGGTAATAGGTAAGTTTTTCAAAACACCGTCTCTAGGGTTTTCTAGTTTATTAGTCTGCTATTAAGGAGTGGCGTGAGGTCAGGGTTGAGTCTTTATCACCTAATGTGCTAACTTTTTACCAATGTTGACGAAATTCTTGAAAAATCTTGGCAGTGTGGGGGTTGTCAGGATGAAAATGTTTCTAAGGGCTCGAGCCTGGATAAGTCAACTTCAAGTGAGAGTGGAAACAAGTTGAACTCCTGAACAGAGGTAAAATGAGAAGAAAAACCGTTGGCATCATGTCTGTACTGGTGCTGGTGGCGAGTCTGGTGCTGGTAATAACACCCCTGACCGGGGTAGGTGCAGCTACGAACTCCCAAATCATGAACAGCAACTACTTTATCACGGCCAGCTTTGAGGAGTTACCGCCGGTTAAGTACTACCTCGCCATCTCAAGCACGGAGGGAGGCTCGGTAACCGAGCCTGGCGGGGGAGTGTTTACCCATAATGAAGGAACGGTAGTTTACCTGACAGCGGCTCCAGATGTTGGCTACCGGTTTGACAGGTGGACTGGTGATGTGGGCACTGTTGCTAATATTGAGTCTATGGCGACCACCATTACCATGAACGACAATTACTCCATCACCGCTAAATTCACGGCTGTTGGGTGGTCTTCCATCCCCGAGATCATAGCTCCTGGGTCGTGCTTCATCGCCACCGCAGCCTACGGCACGCCAATGGCCGAGGAAATACAGGTTCTGCGTGAATTCAGAGATAAATATCTGCTCACCAACCCGGTAGGGCAAACCTTGGTGGGCCTCTATTACAGGGTCAGCCCACCAATGGCCGAGTTCATAACTGAGCATCCGAGCCTGAAGCCAATAGTGAGGGCTGGGCTATTACCCGCTGTGGCCATGAGCACCGTAGTCATCAATCCTACTATGCCCGATAAAGCAGTTATGGTGGGCCTATTGGTGCTAGTTTCAGTGGTGGCACTGGCGACACGGGCAATGAGACGGCCACGCTGTCGCTATTACCCAAAGCGCTTTATTCCACCAAAAGGCGGCAGTCAATACTGAACTAATTTTATGAACGGACAACTAACGGCTTTACCGAAGGCTGTCACACTAAGATCAAGATGCTAAAGGGCGTATCTTGTGGCCTGAGGAATGTCGATGTTTACTGGAGGATAATGCTCCTTGAGTTTGTATCCTCTCCTAGCTCTTTCCACACAATTTGACAAGGAGCCAGGCAAAGATTGACGCTGCGAGGAGGGTGATTATATAATATAGGATACAAAGTACAATTTTGGAAAAGTTAAATTGTCATGACAAGAGGTGGGAAATGAATAGATACATCAGGGTCACGCTGGCAACTTTGCTCATCGTGAGCGGGATTTTGGTCTTCTTGCCCTCCGGCTACGTAAGCGCCGGAGGATGGGTCGTGAACCAGGGCTTTGAGCACGGAGCAGAAGAAGTCCCGTACGGATGGAACCTGACCGGAAACGCTACGCGCGTAGATACCGGCCCTGTCTATACTGGTAATTGGACTGCCCGGATAGCCGAGGACGGTGACACGCTCACTCAGTGGGTCGGAAATATCACCGGGCTGGTAGTATATGAAGGATGGGGACAGATATATGTTTCTGGCAACGTTACCGGTGTCATCGCTTTCGACTTCTGGAAGTGCGAAGGGGGGCACCTACTGGGTCCGACAACAATGCTGTCTGCCACCGACACGAACGGCGCCTATGTACAGAGGACTAGCACGATCCAGGCGCCAGCCGAGACGACTCATATAAGAATTCGGCTCTTGGCAACCGACTGGAACGAGGGGGCGGAAGTGCGGTTCGATGAGATTGGTTTCTATGTGTCGGGGTGGGGCTGCTTCATAGCAACCGCGGTCTACGGCACGGAAACAGCCGATCAGCTTGACATATTGCGCGATTTCCGGGACCAGGTATTACTGGAGAGCGCCTTGGGGTCGCGATTTGTAGCGGCTTATTACCGGGTCAGCCCTCCTTTAGCCGACTTCATAGCGAAGAACGATTTCCTGCGGGCAATTGTCAGGGAGGTGCTCGTCGATCCAGTGGTAAATCTCCTGCAATGGTCGCAGGATCTATGGAGAGCTCAGCCAGATATACCCTGAATCCAGGTCTTCTATGGTGTAGGCGCTGTTCAGGCGGACTCGCATGGCGGAGGGCTCGCATATAGAGCGGGCTCACGCCGGAAACGCAGTTGGATGCCGTGAACTAGAGGTGTTGTTGGCCTTGAACTGGCGTAGAACACCGATAGTAATCTGGAATTCCCGCCGATGGCTGCGATTGGGAATATATTTGCAGAGCAGCTCATCATGCAGGTTTGACCTGACTCCACAATCAAGAGGCCCTTGTTTGAAGGTATTGCGTCACTGTAATAAGTTTTCGGGAAAGCCAAAAAGGAAGAGACTAAAAGATGAAAGTGGTAGTTCCACTACTGGAGACGGGCTTAAGGAAAGCGATTCAATACTATAGTTGACGTTTTGAGGCGAGTTGGGATAGATGCTATCACCGCTGGCCTCAAGCAGGGGCTAACACAATTACAAAAATGGCTCCTCTATCAGTAAAAGTCTCAAAAATAGCTCTTCAGCGAAGGATGTTTGCAAGTGATTTGTCCAGTCATATATAACTATTAAGGTTCCCTAGTGAATTATCTGTTTGCATTTGAAGATGACTGAAAACGCGCAAGGGTTTTCTTGGAGAAAAGAGCCCCCGTGTTTAAGGGGGATAAAGACACTATTGAAAAACACGCCAACAAGCCGGCTTATATCGATCTAAATTAGAGAAATTTACAGATTAGGAAAGGAGGTAAGGCTAATGCGTCCGAAAGTTCTCTATCCTTTTGCACCAATGGTACTGGATATGGTAAAGGAGGTGGCTGATGTTAAAATTCTTAGTAGGCCACCAATCTCAGATGTAACCGATGACGAGATTATCAAAGAAGTATCTGATGTCGAGGCGATTGTTAGTGTGCCCCAATTGCCCATTAATAGAAGAATTATTGAAGCTGCTCCAAATTTAAAGATTATAGCTCAATATGCACGTGGCTACGATAATATTGATTTAGAAGCGGCAACCGAGAACAAGGTGTTAGTAACTATTGCCCTTGAGGAAGGCCCTCATGCCGTGGCTGAACATGTAATTGGCCTTATGCTCGCTTTATCAAGGAAGTTTAATCTAGCAACCGATTCGGTTAAGAAAGGAGAATGGAAGCAAGTGGAGATGAGAGGCAGTGAACTGCTGGGCAAGACACTTGGCGTAATAGGTTTGGGCAGCATAGGTTCTAGATTAGCCAAAGTAGCCCAAGCCTTTGATATGCAAGTTGTCGCCTACGACCCTTACGTTAGCAGGGAAAAGGCGAGTGATGTGGGGGCAGAGCTTGTAGACTTAGCAACTCTCTTGAAACAATCTGACTATATAAGTATCAATGCCACCCTAAGTGAAGAGACAAAAGGGCTTATGAATGAAGAAAGATTTCGTTTGATGAAGCCAGGGGCGTTCTTAATTAGCTGTGCAAGAGGAGCGATCGTAGATGAGGAGGCTCTTTACAGTGCATTAGTAGAGGGGCGTATCGCTGGTGCTGCTCTTGATGTGTTTTTTAAGGAACCACCGCCAAATAATCACCCGCTCTTCAAGCTATCTAACGTGTTGTTTACGCCTCATACTGCTGGGTTTACTATGGAATCATCAATAAGGATGGTCATTTCAGTGAATGAGAATGTGGTAAATGTTTTAAAGGGGAAATTGCCAAAGGTGGAGAAAATAGTAAACAAGTCTTTACTGGAAAGTTTCTGAAAATAACCTGCTAGGAAACAGGAGGATATTGCAGGCTTCAGACTGCTAAAGAATACCTTGAGGGCTTCAGGAAACTGGGATGCATTGTCTACGTATTGGTGGTTAAAGTCGTTTAGACACAGGATTCTCCCTATCAGTGTCGGGATAGGTGTGGTTGCTGATGTTATTACCCAACACCTTGCATGAATTTTCGTGAATGATTGGCCAAAAGTAATGCTATGTACCAAGGAGGCATTTATGGCTGAGCGGACTAAGGGTTACAAGGAGCTGTTCACTGAGGTCATAGAAACCGGGTTGTGTGCTCTATGTGGTGCCTGTGCTGATGGTTGTCCTTACCTGGTCTATTACAAAGGTAGGATAGTGCTCTTGGATAACTGTACGCTGTCAAAAGGACAGTGTTATGAATATTGCCCACGCACTTACATAGACATGGATGCAATTAGCCAACAGGTATTTGGGGTACCGTACAGTGAGGATGAAATAGGCGTTACAAAAGAAGTGTTCGTGGCCAGGTCAACGGACGCCCATATCAAAGAGAAAGCACAATATGGTGGAGTCGTGACCACACTTTTGTCTCTGGCACTGACAGAAGGGTTTATCGATAGTGCTATATTGACGAAAACGTCTGTTGATAAGGTTCCAACCCCCTTTCTGGCTCAAAACGCGGAGGAAGTGCTTCAATGTACTGGCTCCAACTATATGGCTTGTCCTGTAGTAGCTAGACTTAATCAAGTACCTAGGAATGATAGCAATAAGCTAGGAGTAGCGGCTATGCCATGTCAGGTCCTGGCTATAACCAAGATGAAAAAGGTTCCACCAGAGAACAGAGTTAATATAAGCAATGTTAAGTTAATCGTAGGATTGTTTTGCACTTGGGCTTTGTCACCAGACGGATTCTATCAATTCTTGGCAAAGAATCTTGACCTATCACAAGTTGAAAAATTCGATGTTCCACCACCTCCGACGAATAGGTTTGATGTTTATACCACGTCTGGTAAGCTTTCATTCTCGTTGGAAGAAATCAGACAATATGCCCTGCCAACCTGCGCCTATTGTCTGGATATGACTTCAGAATTTGCTGATATCTCAGTTGGCTCCGCGGAAGGCGTTGCAGGTTGGAATACAGTCATCACGCGCACTGACATCGGCGCTGAGCTTGTGAAAGTGGCTAAAGCGAAAAAGAAAATTGAAACCGATAGACTACCATCTGAGAACCTGGCTCATCTAAAAGAGGCAGCCCTGCTCAAGAAAAAGCGGGCATTGAATGAGATAATTAAAAGAACTGGCAGTACAGATAACCTGCTCTACGTTCGTTTATCACCGAGAGTAATTGAAAGACTACTGGAGTATAAGTGGATAAAGAGATAAAGAAATGAAGAAATAAGGAGCGAAGTAACATGGCAAGTATTGACATAGACGCACCGGGCACGAGTCAACTCTTTATTGGTAATGAAGCCATCGCTCGTGGAGCGTTGGAGGCTGGAATTGGGTTTGCTGCGGCCTATCCGGGAACACCATCCTCAGAGATTTTGGGCAGTCTGGCAGCAGTGGCTAAGAAATCCGGCATTTACGCAGAATGGTCTGTAAACGAGAAGGTAGCTGTGGAGGCTGCAGCAGGCGCTTCTTTCGCCGGGATTCGAGCACTCGCAGCTATGAAGCAAAACGGGATAAACGTGGTATCCGATTTCTTGGCAAATGTGGTTATGAGTGGTACGGGTAAAGCTGGATTGGTGTTGATTAGTTGTGATGACCCGTCGGCTATATCAAGTTCCAATGAACAAGATACGCGGCCAATAGCAAAATGGCTTGATATTCCACTGGTGGAGCCAGGTGACTTTCAGGAGGCCAAAGATATGACCAAATGGCTCTTTGACCTCTCTGAAGAGTTAGGAACACTATGCATGCTTCGCAGCGTAACACGGATTGCCCATGCCAGAGGCAATGTAAAACTTGGTGGGCTGCCCAGAAAAGAACACAAGGCATATTTCGAACAGCTACATGATTTGAAAAGAGTGACACCGACCACATTTATGCCTGTGCCAAGCTCGATACGCCATTCATTTTTGCACATGAAGATGGACAGGGCACGGGAGAAGTTTGAATTATCGCCGTTCAATCGGTATGTCGGTCCAGATAAAGCGGGCTTACTTATTGTCACGTGTGGTAGCTGCTGGCTTTACTCTCAGGATGCAGTGAAGGCGCTGAAACTGGATGACAAGGTGGGTATCCTCAAATTGGGCACACTTTGGCCACTGCCTGAGAAGTTTGTCGCAGAATACCTGAATAAATCACAAAATATCCTGGTTGTGGAAGAGATTGACCCATTTCTTGAGCGTAGCATTATGGAGATGATAGCTAATCTGCCACCTTCGAGTCCGCATCCCACATTCTATGGTAAACGCTCAGGACACCTGAATGCTTACGGCGAATTGAACCCTGATATGGTTATCAAGGCAATAGCTAACATATTACATATCTCGTATCAATCTCGTGATATTGAGTATGGCAGAAAGGCTGAGGCCGCTACCAAAAGTTACGTGCCTGGAAGGACCTTGACCTTTTGCCCGGGTTGCCCTCACCGGGCAACATTCTGGGCCATAAAGAATGCTCTTAAGTTGGATGGTCGTAACGGTCTTGTCACGGGAGATATTGGATGTTACTCCATGGCATTGGGACCAGCTGGCTTCTTCCAGCTTAGAACAATGCATTGCATGGGAGCGGGGAGTGGGGTAGCTAACGGACTGGGAAAGCTGGGGCAATTCGGTTTCAACCAACCGGTGCTTGCCGTTATCGGTGATTCCACATTCTATCATGCCGGCATCCCAGCACTGATAAATGGCATTTACAATCAATCTAATTTTGTCCTCATCATCCTTGATAACGGTGGCACTGCTATGACTGGTTTCCAACCTCATCCGGGCACAGGAATGACAGCAATGGGAGAGCCAACAAAGGTGGTAAGTATGGAAGCGCTATGTCGTTCTCTGGGAGCACGTGTCGAGCTTTGCGATCCTTTCGACTTCAAAAGCACCACGGCAACATTGCTGGAAATGATGGCCGAGGGTGGTGGTGCTAAAGTAGTCATAATGCGACGTGAGTGTGAGCTGGTGAGAAGTAGGAAAGAGAAGAAGCCACCGTATAAGGTGTACGTGGATCCAGATAAATGCATAGGAGAGGCCTGTGGCTGTGACAGATTGTGCACCAGGGTATTCCAATGTCCCGGGCTGATATGGGATAAGAAAGCCGGTAAAGCCAAGATAGATGATGTTATCTGTACCGGATGTGGTGTCTGTGCAGACGTGTGTCCGCAAGGAGCTATCATTAAGGAGAAAACATGAGTGCAAAAAAGTTGAATAAAGACCCGCTAAATCTGATTATCACCGGCGTGGGAGGGCAGGGCAATGTAATAATATCGCTGATTATCGGGAATGCTTTTGTAAAAGAAGGCTACTTTGTCACTGTTGGTGAAACATATGGGGCGTCGCAGCGAGGAGGGCCTGTCATGAGCCAGTTGAGAATCTCCACCGAGAGCCAATATAGTCCGTTCATCCCCGATGGCTGTGCTGACATCATCCTCGGTATGGAGCCTGTGGAAACATTGCGCATGCTGGGCCGGTATGGGAACTCCAGTGTCATCACCATGGTCAATTCCAGGCCGATATATTCTATTGATGTCACCGCTGGGCAAGCTGAATATCCCGAGCTGCAAAGTCTGCTTAACACTATAAAAGAGCTGTCAGCTAAGACATGGGTCATCAATGCCACGGCGGAAGCACAGAAAATGGGAAGCCCCGTGTTCGCCAACGCCATTCTTATTGGTGCTCTGATCGGCTCTGGTATCTTGCCGATCGATAAAACATCAGTGGAAGCTGTACTGCGTGAGACTTTTCTCAGGGAAATCGTCACCAATTTGGCAGCGTTCAACAAGGGTTTTGAGCTTGTGAAATAATAGCATGGTAATTTCAGGCTTGCCTCCATCAATATTGGCAGACGAAACGTGAAAGGTTTGAAGGCACGAAGTGAGCTAATAAAAACAAATGGCTAATGGTAGATGGGCTCGGTTCCCAGAAAATATTTCGTGTCTATGGTCGCTGGTTACGGGGTGGTAGACTCCGTTCCACCCGGTTTAACGCCATCAATCTGTTTTGTTCCTTTTTGTTCACTGTCACCCTCTCCTTCAGAGTGATATTTCCACAGAACATTTAAGGATGACAAAATCATAGGACATTAACATTTTTCCTACAAGAGCTTGACATCCATAAAGCTGGGCGCTAATATGGCGTCAAACAAAACTATAAAGGAGGATCAATGGCGGGTATAGTGTCATATGGAGCATATGTACCGTATTACAGATTACCCCGGAGCATAGTTAATGAGGCTTGGGGTCGGCGTGGAGGGACTGGCGAAAAAGCGGTGGCCGGTTTTGATGAAGACTCTATTACCATGTCAGTAGCTGCTGGTCTGGACTGCCTCAATGGAACCGATCCTAAAACAGTCGATGCTTTATTCTTGGCTACAACCACTGCACCCTATAAGGAGAGGCAGAACTCTACAATAGTGGCCACGGTGCTTGACCTTCGGCGAGAGGCCCGGAATGCAGATTTCGGGAATTGCCTCAGGGTGGGAAGTAGTGCCTTGCTCTCGGCATTGGATGCTGTAAGAGCGGGGTCACTCAAGAGCGTTCTGGTGACAGCTGCTGATATGCGCCTGGGAGGTGCTGCTGGAGAGGATGAACTGGCTTTTGGTGATGGGTCCGCTGCTCTTCTGATTGGAGATGGAAAGGCGGCAGTAGAAATTGAAGGCAGCTATACTTTGTCTGATGACCTGGTAGATTACTGGAGGTCGCATGAAGACGACTTTGTCCGTCACTGGGAAGACCGCTTCGGCCGGGATGCTGGTTACATGATGATACCCATTGAAGCTGCTAAAGGGGTACTGGCAAAGCTCAATATCACCCAGAAGGACATTGCCAAGCTCTGCCTATATGGTGCGAACACGAGAGCACACCAAGGTCTGGCCAAAAGGATGGGTTTTGACCCTTCTCAAGTTCAGGACCCGATGCTTGACACTGTTGGCGATACCGGGGCCGCACAGCCCCTGATGACCCTGGTAGCAGCGTTAGAGGAGGCTAAGGCAGGCGATAAAATCCTGCTGGTCAGCTATGGGAATGGTAGTGATGCCATTGTCTTTAAGGTTATGCCGGAGATTGAGAAAATTAGAGACCGCCGTGGAATAAAGCGTCACCTGGAAATAAAGAGAACCCTTGACAATTATGGGAGGTATCTGCGCTGGCGCAATATGGTATCCCTGCCGCCATCTAACCGTCCCCCAGGGGCCCCAGCGTCGCCGTCGGCACAGTGGAGAGAGCATTCCTCTGCTTTGCCCCTTTACGGTGTCAAGTGCAAGAAATGCGGGACTCCTCAATTGTTCTTGAGTGGTTCCTCAACTCGTGCCCATGTCTGTTTGGAATGCCTTGCCAAAGATGAGTTTGAGCCTTATCGGTTCGCTGATAAGAGGGGTAAAGTAACTACCTTCAGCCACGACTATCTGACGGGCGGTATTGATCCGCCAGTCACAGCAACCGTGGTTGATTTTGAAGGAGGAGGCAGAGGTGAGTTTGACATGGTTGACCGTGAGCCTGGTGAATGCAAGGTGGGTATGGAGGTGGAGATGACCTTCAGGAAGATGCGTTACACATATGGCACTCACACTTATTACTGGAAGTGTAAACCTGTAAGAGATTAGATTTAAAAAATAAAAGGGAGGTAAAGAAAATGCCAGGAAGCATTAAAGACAGGGTTGCTATAGCTGGAATGGGCTGCACCCGCTTTGGTGAGAGGTGGGATGCTAACGCTGCTGACTTTCTGGTGGATGCCGCCTATCAAGCCTTTGAAGATGCCGGGATAGAGCCGGGAGATGTTGAGGCAGCGTGGGTAGGAACCCAGAACTCAGGAATGACAGGGATGACCCTTTCGGAACCACTAAGGCTTCCTTATATTCCTATTACCAGGGTAGAGAACGCCTGCGCCACGGCTTCGGATGCTTTCAGGAATGCCTGCTATGCAGTAGCCGCTGGTATCTACGACATAGTTTTAGCCATTGGTGTCGACAAGTTTAAGGATAGTGGAGTTAGTGGTTTAACTGATGGAAGCACGCCTGGGCCAGGCCATGCCATGGGGTCGGGAGGCATGCCACCACGGGCATTTGCGAGGCTGGCGACCACATATTTTGACCGCTATGGCTTGAGCTATGAAGAAGGCAAGCATATGATATGCCGGGTCTCCTGGAAGAGCCACGTCAACGGTGCTCGAAACCGAAACGCTCACTTCCAGAGGGAAGTGCCTTTGGAGACGATGATCAATGCCCCTATGATTGCCTGGCCTCTGGGACTGTTTGACTGCTGTGGCGTCAGTGATGGTTCGGCGGCTGCTATTATTACCACACCGGAGGTAGCTAAGAATCTGAGGAAAGGGAAAGAGCCGCCGGTATTTGTTAAGGCGTTACAGATTTCTATGTCCCCTCGTGATGGAAACTATAACCCAAAATTTGATTATACTCATGTTGAAACTACGGTAAGGGCTGCCTCAGCAGCCTATAAGGAGGCCGCTATAACCGATCCCCGCGAACAGATAAGCATGGCTGAAGTTCATGACTGCTTCTCTATCACCGAAGCAGTTACCATGGAAGACCTCGGCTTTAGCCCTAGAGGCAAGGTAAGGGATGATATTGAGTCCGGCTTTTTCGACCTTGATGGCAAATTGCCGATACAGACTGACGGCGGCTTGAAGTGCTTTGGGCATCCGGTGGGCGCCAGCGGGATACGAATGATCTACGAAATGTACCTGCAGCTTCAAGGGCGAGCGGACAAACTACTGAACCCTGGCATGCCTTCCCGACAGGTTAAGAATCCCAAGCTGGGACTAACCCACAACCTGGGTGGCGCACCAGCGGGCTGTGCTATTTTTGTCGGTATCGTGGGATTAGAGGGGGCATGATAGCTTATTATGACGTGCCTCCAAGTAGCTCAGAACAAGTCCGATCCCTGCCGGCGCAAGTGCTGTAGCATTGTTCCGAATCATGCTCAGTACAAGGTTAATTATGCTCGAGACTAGTCTAGCTTATAAGTAACGAGGAGACAGCAATGGGAAATGTATCGGTACCGGTAACACAAGCCAAAAGAGAATTTGATGGTCAGGAATACGTTCTAACCAAGGTTAATTATACCAAAGAAGCTGCCGAAGAGGACCAAGCATATTATCAGAAACGAGGAAACAAAACCAGGATTCTAGAAGAGGACGGTTTTTGGTTACTGTACACTAAGGTTGGACAATAAGGCTTCATCCCTGCCATATCAACTGCCAATGAACATAAACCGTAGCTGAAGAACCTGCACTTCAGTTTTATTTAGTACGCCTTGAAACAGCTATTTTTTGTTCTCGCCGTCTTGGGATTCGGCGCAGCCGGGAAATGTTGCACAGATGAAGGCTTTTTCCCTCCATTCAAAGAACTGTTATACTAGCACAAGCGGCCGCTGAGATGCAGGGGAATAAAATATTTGCTTTTTGGGAGGATATGGCGCCATCGTGGTCAAAATGCAAGCATACGAGTATAAGCTATCATGACTAATCCAATTAAATTTGGCACCGACGGGTGGCGAGGGATTATCGCCGAAGATTTCACCTTTGACAATGTGCGCATCTGTGCTCAGGCCGTAGCAGAATATCTCAAGCAGAATAGACTCGGTAAACAAAGCTTGGTCATTGGCTATGATACGCGCTTCGCCTCTGAGGATTTTGCTGCTGCCGCTGCTGAGGTGATAGCCGGCAACAATATCAAAGTCCATCTCTGTCTCAAGCCAGCCCCTACTCCAGTGGTGAGCTTTACTGTCCCAGCTACTAAGTCCGCTGGGGCTATCGTGATAACTGCCAGCCACAACCCTGGTTCATGGAACGGATTCAAATACAAATCTCAGGACGGGGCTAGCGCCCCAGGAGAGGTCACTTCTCAGATAGAAAGAAATATCAGTTCCCTCAGCCAAACCCTCTCCCTCGGGGAGAGAGAACAGAGACGAGATGTGAAAAGGCTTGCTCTCGATAAGGCCTTAAAGAAGGGAATTGTTGACTACCTGGACCCCTCTCCTGCTTACTTCGAGCACCTTAGCCACTTTGTTGATATAGAAGAATTGCGCCGCCAGAAATTAAATATAATAGTTGACCCCATGTATGGTGCAGGCATTGGCTATTTTAAGGCAGTCCTTCAAGGTAGTAACCTGAAAATCACTGAAATTAACGCTGAAAGAAATCCCTCGTTCCCCCAAATTCAGCCTGAGCCAATTGCCAAAAACCTGACCAAGCTTTCTCGGCTGGTTGTTGAGCAAAAAGCTAACGTGGGCTTAGCCACCGATGGAGACGCCGACCGTATTGGCATTATAGACGAAAGGGGACAGTTTTTAACCCAGCATCAAGTTTTTGCCTTACTTTGTCTATATCTCCTGGAAGTTCGTGGTGAGCGCGGCGCCATGATAAGGACATTGACTTCCACCATGATGATTTCCCGCTTAGGGAAGCTCTTTGATGTGCCTGTTTACGAAACGCCGGTGGGCTTCAAATATGTCGCCCCCTTGATGATGGAGAAAAACGCCATTATTGGTGGAGAGGAGAGCGGTGGCTATGGCTTCCGCGGTCATGTCCCGGAAAGGGATGCCATACTTGCTGGCCTTTACTTCCTTGACTTTATGGTAAAAACAGGAAAAACACCGTCTCAGCTTCTGGATTACCTTTACAGCAAAGTTGGGCCTCACTACTATGACCGCATGGATTTTCATATCTCCGCAGCTAAGCGCCAGGCAATCCTGCATCGACTCAGCTCCAGCTCTCCGGACACCATAGCTGGTTCAAAGGTGACCAAGGTGGATACCACTGATGGGTTTCGCTTCTTCCTTGGCGGTGATTCCTGGCTGCTCATCCGCTTTTCCGGCACGGAACCACTGGTACGCATCTACGCTGAAGCCGAAAGTCTGGAAAGGGCGAGGGTGCTACTGGATGAGGGCAAAAAGCTGATAGGCCTCTAAAGAGCCCAACAAAAATTTAAAGGGAAACATCCAGGGGTTTCTCAACTATTTATCCCTCACCAAGAAGTGCAAGTGACAAGGGTGAGTTCAAATTTTCGGCGGGAGAAGCCTGCTAGCAAAATCACCACGGATTTTGCTCTTTGGCGGCAAATTATTTTAGTGTGCGACTCGTATTTGACATATACAGCTGATGGTCGATACAATGTAGCCAGTCGCCTTTGGAGCACGAAACGATAGTTTCCTAAGATTGACGGAATCCCCAAAATAACATCTGTGTATGCAAGAGTATTATGAAATTAGGTGGCATGGGCGGGGTGGTCAGGGAGCTATAACGGCAGCCAAGATTTTGGCACAGGCAGCCTACCTTGAAGGCTATCGGGGGGTAACTGCTGCGCCATCGTTCGGCGCCGAGAGAAGAGGCGCTCCGGTCAGCGCATCGACCAGGATTTCCTCGCAAGCAATTATGGTTGTATCTCAGGTAGAAGAACCTAATGTAGTGGTAGTCCTAGACCACACCTTACTGAAATACGAAGAGGTGACCAGCGGGCTGATCAAAGGAGGATGGCTCATCGTAAACTCCTGGCGTCATCCCAAGGAACTTGACTTTAGAGGCAACTTCAGCATTGCTACTGCTGATGCTACCAGAATATGCTCAAGGCTGGGATTGATAATCGCTGGCCTCACCGTCGTGAATACAGCAATACTGGGTGCGTTTATCCGTGCTACCAAAGTGATAGGCCTGGCAAGCATCGAGAAGGTAATAAGAGAGCGATTTCCCCACGACGCTGTAGATATTAATCTTGCCGCAATTGCGCAGACCTACGAGATAACTAAACTCGAGAAAGTAGGGTAACAGCAAGCATGGGAACCAGAGATTGCCAACATATATGTAGTGAATCATCACCGGCTGTTGGCGAAGCAGGTAAAACAGGCGAGTGGCGTGACTCATTTCCAGTGATAGACCAAGAAAAGTGTCTCCCAGTTAGACAAAACAAGCCTTCCTGCTTTCTATGCTGGCTCCATTGTCCAGATGCTGTTATTGGCAAGACCATACCCATCCAGATAAATATGGAGTACTGCAAAGGCTGCGGAATATGCGCGCAGGTATGTCCAGTACATGCTATAACCATGGTATATGAAGAGGAATTCTATCTTAATGACACGGATTGAGTGATTTTGATGAGCAAAAAGATAGCCAGAAAAACGAGTGTCTCGATACTCGATGGCAATCATTCTGCGGCCCAAGGGGCGAAACTCAGTCGGGTTCAAGTAATTGCTGCCTATCCTATTACACCCCAATCACCAGTCACTGAAACGCTCTCCGAATTTGTCGAAGGAAAGGAACTCGATGCCCAGTACATTGCCGTCGAGAGTGAGCACAGTGCCCTCGCCGTATGCACTTCAGCTTCTATGGTAGGAGCCAGGACCTTCACTGCTACTAGTTCGCACGGCTTGGCCTATATGCATGAGATGCTACATTGGGCTGCTGGGGCACGTCTCCCGGTCGTACTCGTCTGCGTAAACCGTGCTATTGGAGCGCCCTGGAATGTGCTCAATGATCAGCAGGACTCTATATCCCAACGAGACACCGGTTGGATACAGATATACGCTCGAAACAATCAGGAGATATTAGACTCGATAATTCAGGCTTATAAGATCGCTGAGTCAGTTTATGTCCCGGTTATGGTCTGCTACGACGGTTATATTCTATCTCACACTGAAATGCCAGTGGATGTCCCGTCACAGGAGGATGTCGACAAGTTTCTCCCCCCATATAAGCCACACACGACACTGGACCCAGCCAACCCCAAAAACTATAACCTTGTGACTCTGGCCAATCCTCGGGTTAACACTGAAGGCGTGCTCTGCCATGGATACATGGAACTGCGCTATCTTCTTCAAGAGGCGTTACAGGACTCAAGGGAAACGATAACCACTGTGGGGCGAGAATTCGGCGAATTATTTGGCAGAAGCTACGCCGGTATGTTCTGGAAAGACAGACTGGATGACGCCGATATAGTTATTGTCGCCATGGGCAGTCTGGCCATGGAGGCGGTAGTAGCCGCAGACATGCTCCGGGAGGAAGGGCACAAAGTGGGTGTCTTGGGCTTGAGAGTGTTCCGGCCCTTCCCTAAGGCAGATGTGGTAAAAGCACTGAAAAAATCTCGCCTCGTCGTGGTCTTCGATAAGAATATCAGCTATGGCTTAGAAGGAGCCACCTGCTCGGAGATAAAATCAGCCCTTTATGGGAGTCCCGTAAATGCGGTAATACGAAACTTCATTGTGGGGCTGGGTGGCCGTGACGTTAAAGCCAGGGAGCTGGTAGATGCGGTAAATAAATCTCTGCTGTCCCTGAAAGAAGGCGGGTTAAACCAAGAATATCCCGAATGGCTATGTGCCATTTGAGAGGGCTTACACCATGAAGACGAATGCTGTTAACCTGACCGAAAAGGAATATCTGCTGCCGGGTAGCAGGACCTGTCCTGGCTGCGCCTTATCGCTCGCCTATCGTCATATTCTGAAAGCACTGGAAGGGCAGGTTATTGCGACGGTGCCGGCCAGTTGCCTCACAGTGCTACATGGCATGTATCCAGTAACATCTGTCACTGTCCCCTGTGTAAATACGCCATTTGCCTCCACCGCGGCATCGGCTACCGGCTTGGTTGCCGGGCTTAAAGCCTTAGGCAAAGAAGGGGTGACCGTGCTGGCTATTGCTGGTGACGGTGGGACACACGATATAGGAATCCAGGCGCTGAGCGCCGCTGCTGAAAGGCAAACTGACTTTCTCTATATCTGCTACGACAATGAAGGCTATATGAACACCGGTAATCAACGCTCAGGCTCCACGCCACTGGGTGCGATTTCAGGTACTACACCAATTCTGGGCAAGCAGCAGAACCAGAAAGACATAACAGCCATAATGGAGGCACATGGCATCGTTTATGTTGCTACCGCAAATGCTTCCTATCCTCTGGACCTTTACGAAAAAGTCAGGAAAGCTAAGACAATACGAGGAACCAGATTCATACATGTGTTCACACCCTGCCCCCCTGGATGGTCATTCCACTTCAGTGACACTATAAAGATTGGCAAGCTCGCGGTGGAAACGGGATGGGTGATACTTTATGAGGTTGAAGACGGCATTTTCCGCCTCACTTCGGCGAGCGAATCCATTGCCAAGAGGGATAACTTAAGGCCACTGAGAGAATATCTCATGGTGCAAGGAAGGTTCAAGAATATTACCGAAGAGCAGATTGAGGCACTGCAGCGTTGGGTAAACGCGCGGTGGAAGCGTTGCCTGGATCGGGCAGTCAATTTATAGTCTTCGGTTAATAGATGGCCCTGCATCTTAGGATGATAAAGGTGGCAGCAAAGGCCAGAGTTTGATAAACCTGAGCAGCTGGGTTATGACTTGATCAGGCCTTGACGTCGTCATTGTACCGGTAGAGAAGGGTAAGAAAACCGGCAGATAACCTATATGCTTATGTCTGGCCGGGGAATGGTCCATAATGAATAATGATTTAATTCTTCGACCTTTTGGCGGAGGGAGAGGGATTCGAACCCTCGACCCCGATAACTCGGAGTAAGCGCTTAGCAGGCGCCCGCACTAGACCACTATGCGATCCCTCCCCTTCTTATGACTTAATTCATTATGGCATACGTCAGACGAATCAACAAAATTTAAAGTCTTTTCACGGATAAAGTTGACGAAGATTAGCGCAGCTTAAGCCCAGTCTTACCCGTTTGCACCCGTCAGTTCCTTATGCCACTACGGGCTAACTTTTCCTTCCGTTGATAGGGCTGTAATGCTTTCAATGCGGCAGCAGAAGGTACCGGCAGGAGCGGCAACTTCAACTGTTTGCCCTTTTTCTTTATCCAGGATTGCTTTGCCCAGGGGAGAAGCAACAGAAAGTTTACCCTTGGCTGGATTTGCTTCTCGTGGGTCGACTAAAGTATAGCTGGACTCATTACCTGAGGATAAATCACGAAGCACTACTGTGTCTCCGAATTTTGCCTTGGATGTAACCTGGTCTTCCCCCATTATCCTAGCCAGATTCAAGGTTGACTCTAACTCCTTGATCCTTCCTTCCAAATGTGACTTTTGCTCTCTAGCTGCTGCCAGGGGAGCATTTTCTCGAAAGTCCTTGTCAGCGGCTGCTTTTTGTATCTCCTCAATAACTCGGGTGCGTTGAATTTTCAGGTTGGCTAATTCCTTCTCTAATTTTGCGTAACCTTGCGCAGTTAAGGTAACCTGGACCTGACCACTCTGCCAAACGGCGGCTGTTTTTGAAGAAGTTTTTTTCGCCCTGAGGTGGGGAGCTAAATTTATACTGTTGAATCCCTTTTTCCGGATGTACGTAAGAAAGGACTTGAGAGGTTTAGCCGCCGATGGGATAATCTGTTCGCCATAGCTGGCTACATCCACAGGTCTGATGTCCTTCACCTGCCTGGATGAGCCAAGCCATCTGACGAATTTGGATATCTCTGCCTGTATTTTCCCCCTTTCTTCCGGCGGTAAATGTGATAGAAACGCGTTAGCTACTTCAGCAAGGGTCGGGTTGTGCTCGATGTTTTCCACGAAGAATAAATGATAGCTTCAAAAATGGACGCTGTCAATTTACATGTTGGTGGAGAGAGCTTGGGCTTTATCTACCTAGCACAATGTGCTAATCTAAATTATTTCTACCCAGGAGCACTAAAGAGGGGATGGTGCCATGAAGGAAATAGAGATATTGTGCTGGAATGTCAACGGAATTAGAGCGGCGGAGAAAAAAGGCTTTTTAGATTGGTTACAGGAGATGTCTCCTGACATTTTATGCCTTCAAGAGACAAAAGTTCAGCTTGGCGAAATTAGCCAGGAGCTTCAACAACCACCCGGCTATTACGCTTACTGGAATTTCCCGGAAAGGAAAGGATACAACGGAGTTGTCACCTTTACCAAAGAAAAACCGATCAAAGTTGAGAATGGTTTTGGCATTAAACAGTTTGATATAGAAGGAAGGGTCATAATTACTCAATACCCGGAGTTCACTCTTTTTAATGTTTATTTCCCAAATGGCAAGATGAGCGAAGAGCGGTTAAAGTACAAGATGAATTTTTACGATGCTTTCCTTGATTTTGTAGATTCCATTAAGGCAGGAGAGGGAAAACTCATTATTTGTGGTGATTTAAACACCGCCCATAAAGAAATAGACTTGGCTCGACCTAAGGAAAATGAGAATGTCTCGGGGTTTTTGCCCATGGAAAGGGCATGGATGGACAAATTTGTGGCTCATGGTTTTATAGATACCTTTCGTTACTTCAACAAAGAACCAAAGCACTATACTTGGTGGAGTTTGAGAACGAGAGCCAGAGAGCGAAACATAGGCTGGAGACTGGATTACTTTTTTATCACTGAGAATCTGCTAGGCTCGGTTACAGAGGCAGGCATTTTGTCTGATGTAATAGGCTCTGACCATTGCCCCGTGGGAATTAGGCTGAGACTGTGAAAACCTTAGTTCAATGTGATTTCGACGGAACGGTTACCGAAGAAGATGTTAGCTTCTTTCTTTTGGACGCCTTCGCTCAGGGGGATTGGCGACGGTTGCTGCAAGAGTATAAGGAGCACAGGATATCTGTCGGGGAGTTCAATACCAAAGCTTTTACCATGGTTACAGCCGATGAACATACGCTACTTGAGGCGTTAGAAGGCAATGTTAAAGTGCGAGCTGGGCTTCACGAACTGGTAAATTATTGCCTGAGAAAAGGCTTGAGATTGGTCATTGTGAGCAATGGTCTGGATTTTTACGTAAAGGCTGTGCTGAAGGACCTGGGACTGGAGAACATCGAAGTTCATGCTGCCCAAGCTTCCTTCCACCCTGAAGGGATGAAAGTTCATTATGTGGGGCCGGATGGAAAAAGATTAGATGATGGCTTCAAAGAGGCATATACCAAATCGTTCCTAAAACTAGGGTACAGGGTAATATATATGGGGAATGGCGATTCCGATGTTGCTCCAGCAAAATACGCTCAACATGTTTTTGCCACGGGCGACTTGCTGGCATACTACAGAGAGAACAACCTTAATTATAAGCCCTTTGAAACCTTCATTGATGTCGTTAGGGACCTGGAACAGATGTCACAATTCCAACTCTGAAGCGATTCCCTTCATGGCTTCGATTGCCAGGCTGATGAACTCTTCCAGCTCCAGTCCGATTTCCTGACACTGAGCCACTTGCTCTCGATTAACTCCAGCAGCAAAGCTTCTTTCGCGAAAGCGTTTCATTACCGATTTAGTGGTCAATCCGCTTAGTTTATCAGGGCGAACCAGAGAAGCAGCAGTGATAAGCCCACTCAGGGGGTCGGCACAAAAAAGGGCCTTATCCAATTTCGTTTCTCGGGGAACGCCATGAGCTTCGTTATGGCACAAAATAGCATGGGCCATAGTCTCACTGGCTCCGAGTTCCCGGGCGATGTCAGCGCCCAATTTGCTATGGCTACTCATATCACCATCAACCAGTTCCATATCTATATCGTGGATGAGCCCGGTAGTGCCCCACTCTTCTTCATTTTCTCCCAACTTCCTGGCCAGAGCCCGCATAATAGCCTCAGTGGCTAACATATGCTTAATCATATTCTTATCTTGGACATTGGCAAGGATGGAGCCAAGAATTTCCTCCCTGTTGGGCTCTGAGTTCATGTCAATACCTTTTCCCGCTGCGTTAATAATATACCACGTAGATACTGCCCGGTGAAAGAGGCATCGTTTTGGGTCAATTGCTCAGGAGTGCCGGCATCCACAAGGTAGCCACCCTCATCACCAGCTCCAGGACCAAGGTCAACGACCCAGTCGGCGTTTTTGACCACATCCAGGTGGTGCTCAATGACAATTACCGTGTTTCCGTAATCCACCAGGCGCTGGAGCACCTTTAAGAGGCAAGCAATATCTGAGAAGGAAAGGCCGGTAGTTGGCTCATCCAGTATATAAAGCGTTTTTCCTGTGGAGCGGCGGGATAGCTCAGTAGCTAGTTTTACCCGCTGGGCTTCGCCGCCGGAAAGGGTTGGTGCTGGCTGCCCCAGGCAGATGTACCCCAGACCTACGTCTCGGAGGGTTTCCAGCTTGTTTTTGATTTTAGGAAAGTGGTCAAAGAAGAGCAAAGCTTCGTCCACTGTCATATCCAGGATTTCGGCGATGTTTTTTCCTTTAAAGTGGATTTCCAGCGCTTCACGGTTATATCTTTTCCCCTTGCATACCTCGCAGGGGACAGTGACATTGGGCAGAAATTGCATCTCAATCTGAACGTAGCCTGCTCCCTGACAGGCTTCGCATCTTCCCCCCTTTACGTTGAAGGAAAAGCGTCCTTGGGGATAACCACGCATTTTAGCTTCAGGAACAGCGGCGAAAAGTTCTCGAACAGGAGTGAATGTCCCGGTATAAGTGGCAGGGTTGCTTCTCGGGGTGCGACCAATCGGTGATTGGTCAATGTTAACCACCTTATCAATATACTCAGTGCCAAGAATACCATCACACTCGCCTGGTCTCTCCTTGGCTCGGTAGAAGAGGCGGGCCAGTCTTTTATACAGGACTTCGTTAATGAGAGAGCTTTTACCGCTTCCCGAAACGCCGGTGATGCCAACAAACTTGCCCAGGGGGATGCGGACATCGATGTTTTTCAGGTTATTCTCCCTGGCACCTCGGACCACTAGCTCTTTTCCTGAGCCAGAGCGCCGCTCAGGTGGCATGGGAATTTGCTTTGTCCTACTGAGGTACTGCCCTGTTATTGATTGAGGGCAAGCCATTATGTCCTGAAGTATCCCCGTGACAACAATTTCTCCCCCCTGTTTACCAGCCCCAGGCCCCATATCAATAATGTGGTCGGCAGATCTCATCATAGCTTCATCGTGCTCTACGATGATTATGGTATTATCCAGGTCTCTGAGGCGCTTCAGCGTGGCTATAAGTCGGGAACCGTCGGCAGGGTGCAAACCGACTGTGGGCTCGTCACAAATATAAAGGACACCGCTAAGCCCGCTGCCAATCTGGGTAGCCAAACGAATTCTCTGGGCCTCACCGCCGCTCAAGGTCGCCGAAGGACGGTCCAGGGTTAAGTAGCTCAGACCTATGTCTCTGAGAAAGCCCAACCGGGCCTGAATCTCTTTGATAATTTGCTTGGCTATGGTAAGTTCACGGGGACTGATTTTGCCTCCTAGCTGCTCCACCCAATTTAAAGCCTGTGTGACAGGCAGGGCGGTAACATCCATAATATTTTTGTCCACAATAGTGACAGCTAAAGACTCTGGCTTCAGCCTCTTCCCCCGGCAAGCCGGGCAGGGGTTGGATGCCATATAGCGCTCGATATCCGCTCTGATACTATCAGAGCTCGTCTCTCGATAGCGGCGCTCCAGGTATGGTATGACACCTTCGAAATTCGTGTAGTACTGACGCATTCTGCCATAACGGTCTTCGTATGTGGCGGAAACTAGTTCACCCCCCTCACCATAAAGAATCAAATGCACCAGTTCCTCACCCAGTTCCTTGACTGGCGAGGAGAGAGAAAAACCGTGGCGGCGGCCCAGAGACTGTAGTATGCTGCTGTACCAGGTGCTGACCTGCCCGTTTCTTATCCAGGGTTGGATAGCTCCTTCAAGCAGGCTCAGTCCCTTGTCGGGGATGACTAAATTAGGGTCAATTTCCAGTTTACAGCCCAGTCCCGTGCAAGCAGGGCAGGCGCCGTAGGGGCTGTTAAAGCTAAATGTTCTGGGAGCAATTTCCCCCAGGCTTATGCCACAATAGACACAGGCAAAATGCTCCGAGAAAAGCAACTCCTCCCCGTCAAGGACTTTAACCAGCACCACGCCCGACCCCAGTTTTAATGCTGTTTCAATGGAGTCGGCCAGGCGAGTGGCATTTTCGTTTTGCTCTATCTGAAGTCGATCAACTACTACCTCTATGGTATGCTTCTTATTCTTATCTAACTGAAATTCCTCGGAGAGGTCATAAATCTGCCCATCAACTCGAACCCTGACAAACCCGGCCTTCTGCAAATCCTTAAGTATCGTTTGATGCTCACCTTTGCGGTCCCTGACCAGCGGTGCCAGAATCATGATGCGAGTACCCTGGGGTATTGCCTGAACGGCATCGACAATTTGTTGCACTGTCTGGCGCGAGATTTCCCTGCCACACTGAGGGCAATGAGGGTGTCCAATGCGAGCAAAAAGAAGGCGCAAATAATCATAGATTTCAGTCACCGTGCCCACAATAGACCTGGGATTATGAGGCGGCCCTTTCTGGTCAATGGATATGGCCGGGCTGAGCCCTTCAATGTAATCAACGTCTGGTTTCTCCATCTGCCCCAGGAACTGGCGGGCATAGGCGGAGAGAGACTCTACATAGCGGCGCTGCCCCTCGGCATATATGGTATCGAAAGCCAGAGAGCTTTTTCCTGAGCCGGAAACACCGGTGATAACCACCAGTTTATTCCTGGGGATAACGACGTCTATGTCCTTAAGGTTGTGCTCTCGGGCACCCTTGATAAATATGGCATCCGGCATGACGCTCTATTGTAACATTGGTGCTCAGGCTTTCTCAAAAGAAGGCTTTAAAGGACTAGAGTCAGTATATTTAACGGGGCAGGTACTTCAAAGTTTAGTAGTGTCTGCCCAGTTAAACCCGTTAAATCAGACCACCGAAGTGCATTAACACCGGTGCCAGCATCAGTGAAATCACCGACATTAGCTTGAGCATTATATTCAAGGACGGCCCGGCAGTATCTTTCATGGGGTCACCGGCTGTATCTCCAACGACACTTGCTTTATGAGCGTCTGAGCCCTTTCCTCCAAACTTACCGGACTCAATCCACTTTTTAGCGTTGTCCCAGGCTCCGCCGGCGTTGTTCAAGGTGATGGCGAGAATAAAACCGGTAGCTAAGGCGCCGATAAGAAAGCCAGCAAGGGCATATTTGCCCAGAACCACTCCCACAATCACAGGCGCAATTATCGTCATTATTGAAGGAAGCAACATTTGCCTCAACGCTATTCTGGTGGCAATATCCACGCATTTGCCATATTCAGCCTTGGCTGTCCCCTCCATCAAGCCCTTTATCTCACGCCATTGCCGGCGAACCTCCTCTATAATCGCTGATGTAGTCACTCCCACCGATTTCATTGTCATAGCGCAAAAGATAGGAGGCATAAGGGCACCTATAAATATACCGACAATAACCGGCACGCTCAGCAAGCTCAGTGCCTCAGGGAATGGCTCTAATTGACCTGTGGTGCTTGAAATCGTTACTATCCCGGCAGCCATAGCGAAGGCCAGAATCAAGCCCAGGGAATTCAAGGCGGCAGCACCGATGGCGAATCCCTTACCTGTGGCAGCGGTGGTGTTGCCCAGAGAATCTAAAGCGTCAGTTTTCTCGCGCACCTCCTCCGGTAACCCCGCCTGAGTGGTAATGCCTCCGGCATTGTCAGCTATAGGTCCGTATGCATCGGTAGCCAGTGTCACGCCCAGGGTAGACAACATACCGACAGCCGCCAAAGCCACACCATAGAAGCTACCGAAGTAATAGGCAACCGCAATTGCCGCAGCTATCAAGATTATCGGTGGCCAGGTGCTCATCAGGCCATTGGCAAAGCCTCTAATTATTGTGGCACCAGCACCAGTGGTGGAAGCTTCAGAAATTTCCTGCGTCGGCTTAAAGGCATAGGAGGTGAAATAGTTTGTGCTTTCCCCCATTAAGGCACCGGCTGCAAGGCCGGCAAGCATCGCCCAGAAAAGGCTTAGACTGGCACCGAGAAAATAAATCACCAGGAAGCCAAATACCGCCGCCAGTATTGTGGCGCCCAGTGTGCCGCGACGCAAAGCCCCCAGGAGAGCAGACATATCTACCTTCTCCCCAACTCTGACCAGAAAGCAGCCGATTATGGAGGCTACAATGCCGCCAGCCATAATTAACATTGGCAACCACCAGGCAGCTTGCAGAGCAGCCTCGGTTGAGAGTCCGGGAAATAGATTTATCAGCCATGGTGCTATTACGACACCAACAGTTGTAAGCGTCATAGTAGCAATGACAGTCTCCACATAGGACTCAAGTAGGTCAGCACCCATGCCGCAGACATCGCCGACATTGTCACCCACATTGTCAGCTATTACCGCAGCATTCCTGGGGTCGTCCTCCGGTATCCCCGCCTCCACCTTGCCCACCAGGTCGGAACCGGCATCAGCCCCTTTGGTGAAGATGCCGCCGCCTACCCTGGCAAAAAGAGCTACCAGTGAAGCCCCGGTACCATAAGCGGGAATTATAAACAAGAACTCGTTTTCAGGGAGCCCATGCCATGCAAAATAGAGAATAGATAGCCCTATGATGCCAATGCTGACTACAGTTAGCCCCATTACTGCTCCGCCCCGGAAAGAAACCCTTAGCCCCTGATTCAGCCCCTTCTGTGCCGCCGCACAGGTCCGGCCATTGGTCCTCAGTGCCATGTTCATGCCGGCATAGCCAGCGCCCATAGAACATAGAGCACCAAAGATAAAAGCTACACTCAATCTCCAACCCAAACTGGGGATGACCGCTAGAACAATGGCTATTACCACTACTACAATGCCCAGTGTGCGATATTCCCTGTGAATAAAAGCAAGTCCCCCTTCTTTAATGGCGGCAGAAATCTCCCTGAGCTTCTCCGAGCCCTGGTCTTGCCTTAGAACATAGCGCACGAAGAATGCAACTACACCAGCCGCCGCCAGCCCCGCTATTATACAAATCCAGACTAAATCCATAGCTCTCCCTCCTGTACAGGCATAAAACTAGGGCACTCAAGCCAGGTCCAGGTGCCCTCACTTCTGTTTGCTAAGATATGCATACTAAAGATGTAAGTCTAATTCAAGAAGCTCTATCCGTCAATGATTGGAATCGTCTGTGTTGGGATGTAGGGAAAAAATTGACCTTGGTTGGGGCTGAAGTGTAAAATCGGCCCTGAAAGCAAAAAAAATTAGTCGAAAGTGGCCGATAGCCTTCAAGAGACAAAAGGTCAAAGATGCTGGGGTTAATCAATGGTCGTTGATTACCCTTCAACAAAAAGAGGTCTTTAGACGGCCTGTAAAGGAGTTAAAATGGATTTTGAACTTACCGAAGAACAAAAGATGTTCCAAGCAATGGTGCGGGATTTTTGTGCCGGGGAAATCGCACCTTACGCTGCCGAATGGGATGAAACGGAGAAGTTCCCCTATGATGTTGTCAAAAAAATGGCTGCTGCCGGGTTGCATAGTGTTCACTTTCCCGAAGAGTATGGAGGAAGTGGGGACGAACTAACTTTTGCCATAGCCACTGAGGAGATTTCCCGTGCCTGCGCCGGTATAGGCGTTGTGTATCTCGTTAGCCTTGGCCTGGGTATGTATCCCGTCGTCATGCACGGCAGTGAACAGTTGAAAAGGCACTATATTCCCCGTGTAATTGATGGGGCGATAGTGGCTTTTGCCTTAACTGAAGCTATGGCTGGCAGTGATGTCGCGGCTATGGAAACAAAATACGCCCGGCAAGGCGATTATTATGTTCTGAACGGTCAGAAGATTTTCATAAGTAATGGTGCTGAAGCTGATTTTGTGACCACCTTTGCTACCAAGGACAAATCGCTGGGCTATCGTGGCATCAGTGCCTTTGTCGTGGATAAAGGTACTAAGGGCTTCTCTGTGGGCAAGCTAGAAAGAAAAATGGGACTGCACCCTGCTTCGGTAACGGAGCTTATCTTCGATGATTGTAAAATACCTGTGGCTAATATGTTAGGAGAGGAGGGGAGAGGCTTCAGGATAGCTTTAGAAGGTATAGATGCCAGCAGGGTCAGCATAGCTGCTCAAGCACTGGGTATTGCTCAAGCTGCTTATGATGCCGCCGTAGCTTATGCTAAGGAAAGGAGACAATTTGGTGCCGAACTCGCTCGCCTTCAAGCAATCCAATGGATGATTGCCGATATGGCTACGGACATAGATGCAGCCCGGTTGCTGATCTACAGGGCTGCCTGGTTAACCAAGAAAGAAGGACACGCTCCTCCTAAGGAAGCGGCAATGGCCAAGGTTTTCGCCTCCGAGGCAGCTCACAGGGTTTGCCACAAAGCCGTTCAGATATTCGGTGGCTATGGCTATACTAGAGACTTTGCC